>Ga0192244_10404_pt1 | contig 17592 bp, 13 predicted proteins | sample Koala_Koa27_L3_FD_131234 | JGI IMG/M metagenome (GOLD analysis project Ga0192244, IMG submission 131234) | Enriched cells from koala feces incubated with labeled cellulose particles, San Francisco Zoo, California, United States - Koala_Koa2-7_L3 ... | reverse complement strand
ATAAACATTCCAAAAATACCTTTTCCACTGGCCCCACTGCATTTATGTACGCCAACAGCCTTGGCCCGACGGCTGAGCGAAGAAATGGAAATCAAAGCATAATTAAGCGCTGTAATGAAAAGAATGGAAAGTCCCAGCGTCATCATAATGACATACATTCTCTTCACCTCATCCTGCTGACGGAAAGTATCACGCAAAGGCTTGATAAAAGCTTTATAGCTCCAGTTATCGCGTTCAGGCAAATATTTTTCCGCCAGTTTTTCCATGCGTGCATTGAGAGCTTCTACATCCACATCGGGACGCAAACGGACGTATTGATAATAAGAGTCACCTCCATTCCAAGAATAATTGGCCTGCTGTGCAGCCCAAGCCGGAGGTAGGGAGAGAACAGCGGAAGCTTTCACCGTGGTATTGTCCGGCAGGTCGGCATAGGTACCCCGCACGACAAGTTCACGCTCATGATTGTAGCTGATAGTTTTACCTATGGGATTTTCACCACCAAACATACGCTCAGCAAGACTTTTACTCAGATAAACGACATTGGGTTGTTGTAAGTCTTGTACCGGATTGCCGCTTAATACTTCAATACCCATTGTCTGAAAAAACAGGGAATCAGCACAAAGTTTGCTTTCATCGAAACGGGTATTGCCATAATAAAGCGGCCAAGAAGCCAGATAGCGGCAAGTACAAGTGGCGCTTTCTACCTCCTGAGGAAAATTCTCAATAATGGCACCAGCCAAAGGCCCCATATTCATGCTCTGAGGTTCTGGACTTTCACCATTCATAATAAACATAGACCACACCTGATAAAGACGATTATAATCTTTGAAGCAGGTGTCGTAGCTTTGCTCATAAGCCACACGGGCAAAAAGCAGAATGCTCATGGCAAGCCCAAGACTAAGGGAAATGACTTTGAACGGAATACTTCCCTTCCCTCTGAGCAAAGTTTGAATAACATAATGGATTTGTTTCATTGTTACAAAATTTTTATACATTCCTGCCAAAGCTTATGCAGAAACCGTGCCAAAGAGGCAAAACGCTTATTATCAGCTAAGTAAAAAAAGGAAAGAAGTCCTATTGTGTCTAATTATTAGACAATGCCGTCTAAAAACTGGACAGTGCGTCTCCATGCTTGTGTCAGGCATCCTAGCTTTTTATGAAATTCATGTCAACCCATAACCAATATCCTTACGACCAACCGTTATTAATGGCGCACATGCTCTTTTTGCACGTATTTGTGACTTAATTTACAACAGTTTTAGATAATGCCGATTACATAAAATAGTTAAATTCGTATCTTTGTAGCCCAAACAAATTGTGCGCATTGTGAAGAAGAATGGCAACATACTTATTGTAGACGACAACAAAGGGGTACTTTCAGCTTTACAGCTTCTGTTGAAGCCCTATTTTGACCGGGTTGTAACACTTACCTCCCCCGTCTCACTGCCTGCTACCCTAAAAGAAACCTCCTGGCAAATCGTCTTGCTCGACATGAATTTCTCAGCAGGAATCAATAGTGGTAACGAAGGCCTGTACTGGCTGCGCGAAATCAAACGGACATATCCAGACTTGCCGGTCGTACTTTTCACAGCCTATGCAGACATCGACCTGGCAGTAAAAGGAATTAAAGAAGGCGCCACCGACTTTGTGGTAAAGCCATGGGATAACCAGAAAATGTTGGAAACACTACTTACAGCAGTCCGTCCCAACCTTTCAACCGAAACAACCAAGCCTCCGGCCAACAACATGTATTGGGGGGAAAGTGAAGCAATGAAACAGCTTCATCACTTGATTAAGAAAGTAGCTCCCACAGATGCCAATATTCTGATTACCGGCGAAAACGGTACCGGCAAAGAAATGATGGCCCGCGAGATACACGCTCTATCGGCACGCAACAAACAGGAAATGATAACAGTCGATATGGGAGCAATTACTCCCAGCCTGTTTGAAAGTGAACTCTTTGGACATGTAAAAGGTGCATTTACTGATGCACATGCCGACCGTCCTGGAAAATTTGAGGCAGCCAATCACAGCACACTCTTCATGGACGAAATCGGCAACCTGCCATATCACCTGCAAGCCAAACTGCTGACTGCCATACAGCGCCGAAACGTGACCAGGGTAGGCAGTAATGTGCCTGTTCCAACAGACATCAGGCTAATTTGTGCCACCAACCGTAACCTGACAGAAATGGTTATGAAGAATGAATTCCGCGAAGATCTGCTTTACCGTATCAACACAATTCATATAGAAGTTCCACCATTGCGCAAGCGACCGGAAGATATCATTCCGTTGGCAAATCTTTTTATCGAGCGTTTCAGCAAAAAATATGGGAAAAACGGTATGGCACTCACTTCAGCGGCAGCACAAAAACTGCAACAGTACTACTGGAAAGGAAACATCCGGGAACTGGAACATTGCATTGAAAAAGCCGTCATCGTGTGCGATGCCCCACAGATATCCTCCGAATTTTTCCAGCTAAAACAGCCAACGGAATCCACAGATAACACACCTTCGGTCACAACCCTTGAAGAGATGGAAAGTCGCATGATACGCCAGGCATTAAATACATGCAACGGAAATTTATCTGCCGTAGCTATCCAATTGGGTATCACCCGGCAAACCTTGTATAATAAAATGAAAAAATATGGTTTATGAATTCTTCCGTAACACTGAAAATACAGGAAGTAAAGCAATCTTGCTGGCTACGTGCACTCACCACCTTATTTTTAGCTATGGTAAGTGCCACAGCCTGGACAGCAATAAGTTGCAATGCAGTACCGGCATCCTGTCGCAACCTGATGTTAAGTGTCTCGATTGCCGGAAGCCTATGTACAACAGGCGCCCTATGCTGGCTGGTAAAACTTTACCGGCAGCATACCCGAAAAGTACTTTTTTTACTGGATGCCATAGCCAACAACGACTACACCGTTCAATTCAATGAAACAGAAGCCTCACCTGAAAACCGCCCTATCCACCATGCCCTTAACCAAGTCAGCCGCATGCTCTATCACGTAAAAAGCGAAACGGTTCAACGGGAAAAATATTATGAACTGATTTTGGAATGTGTAAATACCGGGATTGTCGTATTAAACGAAAAAGGGCAAGTCTACCAAAAGAACAGTGAAGCACTAAAACTTTTGGGAATGGAAGTATTTACCCACATTAAACAACTGGAACGCATTGACGTACATCTAATGGAGCAGTTGGAAAAATGCCGTCCCGGTGACAAGCTTCAAGTAGCTTTTACCAACGAACGAAGTGCCGTAAACCTTTACATACGCGTCAGCGGAATCACAATACACGATGAACCTTTGCGCATTTTGGCCTTGAATGATATCAACCACGAACTGGATGAAAAGGAAATCGATTCATGGATTAGACTTACACGTGTGTTGACACACGAAATCATGAACTCCGTAACACCCATAACCTCACTCAGCGATACATTGCTGGAACTTGTAAAGCAACCGCATACAGGCACATGCAACAAATCAGCCGACAAAGAAAGGCTGGATGAGTTGTGCCAAGGCCTGCAAACCATCAGCAGTACAGGCAAGGGATTGCTATCCTTTGTCGAATCTTACAGAAAGTTCACCCGCATACCCACACCCGAACCCTCTTTGTTTTTCGTAAAAGGATTCATAGACCGGATGGTGCAACTAGCCCGACACCAGTTTCCCCATGCAGGCATTACCTTCCATACGGAAATCACACCAGACAACCTTATATTGCATGCCGATGAGAGTCTGATAGCCCAGGTAATAACCAATCTGCTAAAAAATGCCATCCAGGCTATTGAAGAACAAGAATCCAGAACCAGTAACGGGCATATTCACATCCGATGTTACTGCAACGAAGAAGAGGCTGTGCTGATAGAAATATCCAACAATGGGCCGCAAATTCCACAAGAAATAGCCGACCAGATTTTTATTCCCTTCTTTACAACCCGTGAAGGAGGAAACGGCATCGGTTTAAGTATTTCACGCCAGATAATGAGACTGTCCAAGGGTAGCATCTCGTTATTACCAGAAAAGCAAACGACTTTTCGCCTGATCTTTTATTGAACCTTATTAAAGTGATAATTGTTAAAACGACATATCTACAAACAATAAAATAAATGAATATGATATTGACTGCTGAAAACATTCTTCTAGTCTGCTCCATCCTGCTTTTTGTCAGCATCTGGGCTGGGAAAACAGGATACCGCTTCGGAGTTCCTACCCTTTTATTATTCCTGCTGGTCGGCATGCTTTTCGGAAGCGACGGCCTGGGCATCCAGTTCTATAACATGAAAGCCGCCCAGTTCATTGGCATGGTAGCCCTTAGTATCATTCTTTTTACCGGAGGTATGGATACCCGTTTTCAGGATATCAAGCCAGTGCTAAAGCCAGGTATTGCTTTATCCACTGTCGGTGTATTGTTCACAACATTGTTTACCGGACTATTCATATGGTGGTTGTCGGGAATGAGCTGGACCAACATTCATTTTCCACTCATACCGTCGCTATTATTGGCCGCAACCATGTCTTCCACAGATTCGGCTTCTGTATTTGCCATTCTCCGCTCACAGAAAATAAATCTCAAACACAACTTACGCCCCATGCTGGAACTCGAAAGCGGGAGTAACGATCCAATGGCTTATATGCTGACCATCGTATTGACGCAACTAACCCAAGCTTCGGGAATGGGTTGGGGGCAAATTGCCGGTTCGTTTGTCGTGCAATTTATTGTCGGTGCAGCCGCAGGATATTTATTAGGGAAATTAGCAGTTATCATGCTGAATAAGTTGAACATAGACAATCAGGCACTTTACCCCATTCTTTTGCTGGCATTTGTTTTGTTTACCTTCTCTATTACCAGCCTACTCAACGGAAACGGATATCTGGCCGTCTACATAGCCGGAATGATGGTGGGCAATCACAAAATCGCCTACAGAAAAGAGACGAATACATTTATGGACGGTCTGACGTGGCTCTTCCAGATTATCATGTTCCTTTGTCTCGGTCTTTTGGTCAACCCGCACGAAATGCTACAAGTTGCAGCCGTAGCTTTGCTGATCGGTGCATTCATGATTCTGGTAGGACGCCCGCTCAGCATTTACCTGAGCCTGCTTCCATTCGGGAAAAGTATCACCACCAAATCGAGGCTCTTCATTTCATGGGTTGGACTACGGGGAGCTGTCCCTATCATTTTTGCCACCTATCCTGTAGTGGCAGACGTGCCAGGAGCCAACAGTATATTCAACATTGTCTTTTTCATCACCATTCTCTCACTGATAGTACAAGGTACTACCATTTCGCGGGTTGCACGCATGTTGGGATTGTCCATGCCACAAGAAAAGACAGGCAATGATTTCGGAGTAGAACTTCCTGAAGAATTAGGTTCCGATTTGCGTGAAATTACAGTAACCCCCGAACTGCTGGCACAAGGTGACACCCTGCAACGCATGCAATTGCCTAAGGGAACACTGGTTATGATAGTTAAACGAGGCGACGAATATCTAATTCCAAACGGTACCCTAAAACTGCATGCCGATGACAAACTGTTATTGATATCTGAGCGAGAAAAAGAATAGAAAGAAGCTATAATTTCCTATAAACGGGCACAATTGGCTTGCATTTCATTGCTATTCACCCTATCTTTGTACGCCTTTTAAACAAAAGCAACATTTGGAAACAGAAAAAATTACCAAAGCCGACAACGAAAAGAAACTATAAACCTTTAATGAGTTCCGTTATCAAAATTTATAACGAAAACTGTATTTAAACACTGTATTAAGACCAATGGAACAACAACCCCAAAAGTTCATTGAGTACATTGAACAGAGCATCATTCAAAATTGGAACAGTGATGCATTAACTGACTACAAAGGAATCACTTTACAATATAAGGACGTAGCACGGAAAATTGCCAAGTTCCACATCGTATTGGAAAGTGCAGGTATCCGTCCGGGAGACAAGATAGCCGTATGTGGGCGTAACAGCGCACACTGGGCAGTCAGTTTCTTGGCAACACTTACCTACGGTGCTGTGATAGTACCTATTCTTCACGAATTCAAAGCCGACAATATCCACAATATTGTAAACCATTCCGAAGCCAAATTGCTATTTGTCGGTGACCAGGCCTGGGAAAACCTAAACGAAGAAGTAATGCCGTTGCTAATGGGAATCGTGCTGCTGACTGACTTTACCCCAGTTGTCTGCCGCAACCCTAAACTGATGGAGGCGTTTGAACACCGCAACGAAATATACGGGGCACGTTATCCCAAAAACTTCAGACCCGAACACATTTGCTACCGAAAAGAAGAATCACCGGAAGAACTGGCCGTCATCAATTATACATCAGGAACAACCGGTTACTCCAAAGGAGTAATGTTACCCTATCGAAGCCTTTGGTCAAACATAGCTTACTGCCATGAAATGCTACCTGTCAAACCTGGCGACCACATCGTATCCATGCTACCGCTAGGCCATGTCTTCGGCATGGTATACGACTTCCTTTATGGAATCTCAGCCGGTGCACACCTGTATTTCCTGACACGCATGCCATCCCCCAAAATCATTGCCCAATCGTTTGCCGAAATCCAGCCACGTGTCATTTCGTGCGTACCGCTCATTGTAGAAAAAATCATCAAAAAGAATATTCTCCCGCGTGTGGACAATAAAATCGGCAAACTACTGTTACGTGTGCCCATTATCAGCGAAAAAATAAAAGCCTCGGCCCGTAAAGAGGCTATGGAGATTTTCGGAGGACAATTTGATGAAATCATTATCGGCGGAGCTCCTTTTAATGCCGATGTAGAGCGTTTTCTCAAACAAATAGGTTTTCCCTATACCATTGCTTATGGCATGACCGAATGTGGGCCTATCATCTGCTCCAGCCGATGGGAAACCTTAAAGCTGGCATCGTGTGGAAAAGCCACCACCCGTATGGAAGTAAAAATAGACTCTGCTGACCCGCAAAACATAGCAGGAGAAATCATCTGTAAGGGGGCAAACCTTATGCTGGGATATTATAAGAACCCCCAAGCGACCTCTCAAATTATCGATGCAAACGGCTGGCTTCACACAGGCGACCTGGCAACAATGGATGCCGACGGATATGTTACTGTACGAGGACGCAGTAAAAACATGCTGCTTACCGCCAGCGGACAAAATATCTATCCAGAAGAAATAGAGAGCAAGCTGAACAATATGCCTTATGTAGCAGAATCGCTCATCGTGCTACAAAAAGAAAAACTGGTTGCCCTAATCTATCCCGATTTTGACGATGCATTCGCCAACGGACTTCAGCAGGCAGACATCGAAAAAGTAATGGAAAGCAACCGAAATGAACTGAACCTTCTGTTACCGGCCTACTGCCAAATAAGCAAAGTCAAGATACATTTTGAAGAATTTGAGAAAACAGCCAAGAAGAGCATTAAACGCTTCTTGTACCAAGAAGCCAAAGGCTAAGCGGAAGTGTGCAAAATAAAAGAATGACATATTTCCAGAATCAAAAGCATCACAACCATCCTACATAAACAAGGGTGCCTTTACCAACGGATATTTCCAACATCATGGTAAAGGCACCCTTTATAAGCATTTTCGCCAGCGACTATTCTTTTCGCTTCTTATAATTCTCCAGACCAGTCTGTAGGAATTCCACGTATTTGGAAATATCCTCATCATAGGAATAAGACTTGTTCAAGGGCCTTCCATCGTTGTCTATCAACACGTAGAATGGCTGGGCATTGGCACCAAACTTTACCCGCTGCAAATAACTCCATTTATCGCCCACAGTACGCAAAGTACGTTCTGTACCATTTTCCATAATCTTTACCGGTGCAGGCAACGGAGTTTTTTCATCTACATAAAGGGTGATAAGAACATAATCATTATTAATCATATCACTCACTTTCTGGTCTGTCCATACGGCAAGTTCCATCTTACGGCAATTTACACAACCATAGCCCGTAAAATCGAGCATAACCGGCTTACCATGCTGGCGGGCGTATTCCATTCCCATATCATAATTGTCAAATTTCGCGTGTACTTCGTTGGCATACAAATTAAAATCCTGCGTCTTCATGGGAGGCGCAAAGGCACTTACTGCCTTTAAGGGAGCTCCCCACAATCCTGGAACCATATATACGGCAAATGCCAATGAAGCCAAAGCCATAAAGAACCTGGGTACACTGACCTTGGTATTATCATCGTCATGCGGAAACTTGATTTTGCCCAGCAAATAGAGTCCCAACAAGGCAAAAAGAACAATCCACAAGGCCAGGAATGTTTCTCTGTCCAAAATGCGCCAGCCATAGGCCAAATCGGCAACCGACAAGAATTTTAAGGCAAAAGCCAACTCCAGAAAACCTAATGTTACTTTTATGACATTCATCCATCCACCCGATTTAGGCATTGATTTCAACCATGAAGGGAACAATGCAAAAAGAGTAAAAGGCAATGCCAATGCAATGGCAAATCCCAACATCCCGATGGCCGGTGCAACCATGTTTCCGGTTGTAGAGACTTCAACTAACAAGAAGCCAATAATGGGCCCTGTACAGGAAAAAGATACCAATGACAAAGTAAATGCCATTAAAAAGATACTTATCAAACCGCTCGTAGCCTCAGCCTTGCTGTCCACTGCATTGCTCCATTTGGAGGGCAACGTAATTTCAAAAGCTCCAAAGAAAGATGCCGCAAACACAACCAGCATCAGACAGAAGAAAATATTGAAAATAGCGTTTGTAGAAAGTGCATTCAAGGCATTGGCACCGAAAGCCAGTGTAATGACAACACCAAGTGTAACATAAATCACTACAATGGAAGCTCCATACGTCCATGCATCACGTATTCCCTTTTTCTTATCTTTGCTACGCTTCAAGAAGAAACTCACCGTCATTGGAATAATGGGCCAAACACACGGCGTAAACAGAGCCAGCAAACCGCCTATAAATCCGGTAACGAATATATAGAGCCACGACATATCTTCCTGCGAAGTGGTTTCGCCAAAGGCTTTCAAATCATCGGTAACTGGCTGCCAGTAATCAGACTGACCGGCAACCTGAATGGCAGTTGTTCCATCCGCCCCACCTATTACTGCAACAGAAGAAGCCTCTGCCTGCAGTTGTTCCCTATCCACCCGTCCAACGGAAGGAGCTGCTTCTCCATCGGCCTTCCCCGTAAACTTAAAAGGAACCTGTGTTGGGGGCAGGCAGTTTTCATCATTACATGCCCCATATTCCAAATAACCGTCTATCTGATAATTTCCGGCAGTTAATTTCAATTTTTGCACAAACTGCGCACTGTGCTCAAAATAACGCACTTTCATCTCAAACAGCTTGTCAAACGACTCAATTTCCTTACCAACAGGCTGCAATTTCCCAATCACTTCCGCACCGGTAATATGCTCGACATTAAAGGTTGCCGAAACAGGCCCGCCGTCACCTAAATCAGCAGAATAAACATGCCAACCATTATCAATGGTAGCAGTAAATACAACCTCAACCTCGGTATCGGACAACGTCTTTAACTCTGATTTAAACTTAACCGGTTCCTGAATTTGCGCCTGTGCCATAACAGCCGCATACAGAATCCCAAACAAGAAAAATATCTTCTTCACAATAATTTATCTGTTTTATTTATTAATCATTATCACCTTATCACACCTCGTAATCCACACAGGCACGACTTTCCTTCACACCGGCAATCAGTTTACCCGCTGCCACATGGTCGGGATGCGCCGCATACACCTTCACATCGTCCAATGTATCAAATTCACTATAAAGTGCAATACTCCACGTTTCTTCCGGATTCATATTAAGACCTACCTCTATCTTCCTGATAACAGATATTTTAGCCGGAAGTGCCTCAATAGCTTCCTTAAAACCATGCATGGCTGCCAATTTATCGGCAACCGGCGCCTCATCTTTCAACTTGAATAAGACAATGTGCTTTACCATATCTTTGCTATTTTAATGATTTAGTATTATATTTGTCACCTGAACAGCTGTTCTAACAGCTGCAAAAGTACTTTTTTTGTTTCAAATAAACACATAAACGGATGTTAATAATCGGAATTGCAGGCGGAACCGGCTCAGGAAAAACCACCGTCGTTCGTAAAATCATTGAAAGTCTGCCAGCGGGCGAAGTAGTACTTTTACCCCAAGACTCCTACTACAAAGACAGCAGCCACGTACCTGTAGAAGAAAGACAGAACATCAATTTTGACCACCCCAATGCCTTTGACTGGGACTTGTTATCACAGCACGTAGCCATGCTACACAACGGACAAAGCATCGAACAACCCACCTATTCGTATCTCACCTGTACACGTCAGCCCGAAACCATCCACATAGAACCACGTGATGTAGTGATTATAGAGGGCATCCTTGCTCTTTGCGATGACACCTTGCGCAGCATGATGGACCTGAAAATATTTGTTGATGCAGACCCCGACGAGCGCCTGATTCGTGTCATTCAACGTGATGTCATAGAAAGAGGACGTACTGCCGAGGCTGTTATGGAACGATATACTCGCATACTCAAGCCTATGCACCTGCAATTCATCGAACCTTGCAAAAGATATGCCGATCTTATTGTGCCGGAAGGCGGGAACAACAAAATTGCAATTGACATACTGACTATGTATATCAAAAAGCATCTAAAGTAGGTCTTCTTTTTTTGTCCAATTATGAAATGCATCAGTAAACTTTATATTCTTTATGCCTATATCATACTACTAATGTGCTGCATCGTTTCCGGATGTCGGCACAGCCATCAGGAACAGACAACAACGGTATATGATTTGGAACAGATTAAAGACAGCGGCGAGCTTGTAGCACTGACCCTATACAGTTCCACTTCCTATTTCAACTATCGCGGGCAGGACATGGGATTCCAATATGAACTGAGCGAGCAGTTTGCGCAAAGCCTAGGAGTAAAATTGCGCATAAAAACCGCCCGCAACGTACGCGAACTGATCAGGATGCTACGAAGCGGACAAGGAGACCTGATAGCCTACAATCTCCCCATCACCAATGAGTGGAAAGACAGTGTAACCTATTGCGGAGAAGAAATCATAACCCATCAAGTCATTGTGCAAAGAAACAATGGAAGAAACGCCCTGCTAAAGGATGTTACCGAACTCATCGGAAAAGATGTCTATGTAAAACCCGGCAAGTTCTATGAGCGAATGGTCAATCTGGACCAAGAACTGGGTGGAGGTATCCATATCCATAAAGTAACCAACGACAGTATCAGTATGGAAGACCTTATTACCCAAGTTGCCCAAGGCAAAATATCGTATACTGTAGCAGATGATGATGTAGCCAAACTGAATAAAACCTATTACCCGAATCTGAATATAGAGTTAGCCATCAGTTTTGACCAACGCGCCTCATGGGCCGTGCGTAAAGACTGTCCACAACTGGCAGCAGCCGCCAACCAATGGCATAAAGAAAATATGACCTCTCCAGCCTATACCGCCAGTATGAAACGCTATTTTGAAATCAGCAAATCCGTCCCTCACTCCCCCATCCTATCTTTACAGGAAGGCAAGATATCGCATTATGACCCCCTGTTCAAGAAATATGCCAAAGAAATTGACTGGGACTGGCGTTTGCTGGCCTCACTGGCCTATACGGAATCGAATTTTGACAGTACAGCGGTATCGTGGGCAGGCGCAAAAGGACTCATGCAGCTAATGCCCGGCACAGCCAAAGCTATGGGAGTCCCCGAAGGCATGGAACAGAATCCCGAAGAAAGCATCAAGGCAGCGGTAAAATATCTGCATATCACGGCCCAAAGCTTTAACAGCATTCCCCAAGACGAGCGGAACAACTTTATATTGGCAGCCTACAATTCAGGACTAGGGCATGTGCTCGATGCTATGGCATTGGCCGAAAAGTATGGAAGCAACAAATACATCTGGAAAGATAATGTAGAAAAGTTCATTCTGCTGAAAAGCAACGAAGAGTATTTTACCGATCCGGTCTGTAAGCACGGTTACTTCCGCGGACAGGAAACCTATAATTTTGTCCGCGAAATTACCGAACGGTTCGAGCAATACAAGAAAAAAATCAAGCAATAACTACTGCCAACCTAACATTACCCCTATAATTTAAAATAAATCGAGCTTGTTTTTTTGAGCATCTTCCAAAGAGACAACCTCTTTTTTCCCCTCAGTTTTTCCATCGTTACGAAGAAGCCGGTAGGTTTCGTCCAATTCTTTTTCCAGTTTTTGCTTTGCCTCAGGATTCATCAGACGAGCCGCAACCGCTGCATTTTGCGAAGCATCCTTCAGATAAACAACCGGAGCATGATATACCGGAGCAATCTTCAGCGCCGTGTGCAACTGTGAAGTAGTGGCACCGCCTATCAACAGAGGAATATCCAACCCTGCCTTTTCCAATTCCAAAGCAACATGTACCATCTCATCGAGCGAAGGCGTAATGAGTCCGCTTAGTCCAATCATATCCACCTGTTCCTCCCTGGCACGCTGAACAATGGTTTCGGCAGGTACCATAACTCCCAAATCAATAATCTCATACCCGTTGCAAGCCATCACTACGGCCACTATATTCTTACCGATATCGTGCACATCACCTTTTACCGTAGCCAACAGAACTTTCCCGGATGAAGCCGCACAACCCTGCTTCTCGGCTTCAATGATCGGCTGAAGGATGGCTACCGCCTTTTTCATGGTGCGGGCTGTTTTCACAACCTGTGGCAGAAACATCTTGCCCGCCCCGAACAAATCACCTACATGGTTCATGCCGGCCATCAGCGGCCCTTCTATGATATCAACCGCCTTAGGATACCGCCCCAGCGCCTCAGCCAAATCTTCTTCCAAGAATTCATCAATACCCTTGACCAACGCATACTTCAGGCGTTCTTCCAGCGAAGTATTGCGCCATTGCCGGCGAGTTTCCAGGACATTTCCGCTCTGTCCCGAAGCTTTGGCTGTTTCCGCCTCCACCTTCAACCGTTCAGCCAGTTCAATCAGACGTTCGGCTGCATCGGCATGCCGATTGAGCACCACATCTTCCAGCCGTTCCAAGGTCTCTGCCGGAATATCCGTATACAGCACGGAAGATGCCGGATTGACAATGCCCATATCCATTCCGGCCGCAATGGCATGATACAAGAAAACCGCATGCATGGCCTCGCGGATATAATTATTACCTCTGAAAGAGAAAGACAGGTTGCTGATGCCGCCACTGACGTGCGCTCCTGGAAGATTCTGCCTGATCCACGCCGTGGCCCGTATAAAGTCAACCGCATAATTGTTATGTTCTTCCATTCCCGTGGCAATGGCCAATACATTGGGGTCGAAAATAATGTCGCAAGGATTAAAACCAACCTCATCCACCAGCAGGCGGTATGCACGTTCGCACACCTCAATTTTACGTTTATAGGTATCGGCCTGCCCCTGTTCGTCAAAAGCCATCACAACAACAGCCGCCCCATAGCGGCGAATGGTGCGTGCATGCTCCAGAAACACCGCCTCGCCTTCCTTCAGTGAAATGGAATTCACCACCGGCTTGCCCTGCAGACATTTCAACCCGGCAAGAATAACCTCCCATTTGGAAGAGTCAATCATCACCGGAACGCGGGCTATTTCCGGTTCCGCAGCAATCAGATTAAGGAAAGTCGTCATCTCAGCCTTAGCATCCAACAGGCCGTCGTCCATATTGATATCAATAATCTGTGCTCCGTCTTCCACCTGTTTGCGGGCTATGCCCAATGCCTCGTCGTATTTTTTTTCATTTATAAGCCGCAAAAACTTGCGCGAACCTGCCACATTGCACCGTTCGCCTACATTCACAAAGTTATTTTCAGGTTTTACTTCCAGCAATTCCAAGCCCGAAAGCCACAAACCCGCCGGTTTCGATGCCGGGATATGAGGTTTTCTGCCCTCGGCCAAGGCAGCAAATGCGGCAATATAGGCCTCGGTAGTGCCGCAACAGCCACCTACAATGTTTACCAACCCTTCTGCCAAGTATTCCTCTATCTCGTGCGCCATATCGGCCGGTGTCTGGTCATACTGTCCCAGACTATTGGGCAAACCGGCATTGGGATAGGCACTGATATAATAAGGTGCACGCGCCGTGAGTTGTTCCAGAAAAGGTTTCAGTTGACGGGCTCCAAACGAGCAGTTCAAGCCCACAGAGAAAACATCGGCATGCTGTACCGATGCCAGGAAAGCATCCAGAGTCTGCCCGGAAAGCGTACGTCCGGCAGTATCGGAAACGGTTACAGACAACATTAAAGGTACACGCATACCCGTTTCCTGCATGGCCTGTTCGGCCGCAAAGATGGCTGCTTTGGCATTCAAGGTATCAAAAATGGTCTCTACCAGCAGGGCATCAACGCCCCCCTCCAACAAAGCAGTCATCTGTTCACAATAAGCGTCAGCCAATTCGTCGAACGTCAGGGCACGAAACGCCGGATTGCTGACATCCGGGCTCATGGAACACGTCTTATTTGTAGGCCCTACCGAACCGGCTACCAGGCGTGGTTTGCGAGGAGTAAGCAATGTATATTCATCGGCCACGGCACGGGCCAACTTCGCGGCTGCCAGGTTTATCTCCCGCACACAATCGGCCACATGATAATCGGCCATGCTGATGCGGTTGGCGTTGAACGAATTGGTTTCAATGATATCGGCCCCTGCTGACAAATACTTCCGGTGAATATCTTCTATCACATCGGGACGCGTCAGACAAAGCACATCGTTGTTACCCTTCATCTGCCCCGCAATTCTGCCAAAGCGTTCCCCTCGAAAGTCGTTCTCCGTTAAGTTGTACTGTTGTATCATGGTGCCCATAGCACCGTCAAGAATAAGGATGCGCTCGCGCACCAGCTCTTGCAAAGTCATGGTTCTTGAGTTTTTAAGTTCTTGAGTCTATAAGTTTTTAAGTTGACGAGAGACAGGTTGACGGAACCACGAGGGATTTGTGGCTCCCAAACCTTGTATACTCGCTAACTGAACTCTATCGCTTGAACATGCGCGCCATGTCCCGTTTGTCGTCTTTCTCGCGCAAGGACTCGCGCTTGTCATACTGCTTCTTTCCCTTGGCCAAAGCTACCACCAACTTTGCCAGGCCTTTTTCATTAATAAATAGTCTGACGGGCACAATGGTAAATCCAGGGTCTTTGGTACCCCGCGCCAGTTTCTCCAGTTCTTTTCTATTCAGCAGGAGTTTCCGCTCCCGACGCGCCGAATGGTTGTTGTAGGAACCATAAAAATATTCGGCCACATGCATATTCTTCACCCACAATTCGCCATTGGAGAAATAGCAGAATGTATCGACCAGACTGGCTTTGCCCATACGGATGGATTTTATCTCGGTCCCCGTCAATACGATACCGGCCGTATAGGTGTCTATCAGTTCATAATCGAACGTGGCACGCTTATTCTTAATGTTTACAGGAGCTTGTTTCATAAAATCATCAGTTGAGGGCTACCGTCAGCTTGTTGAACATCCATTCAATCACTTCCGGACAGCCTATTATCAATACAGAGGCTAGTACAGTGAAACGCAAACGATATTCATCGGACACTCGCATCAGCACCATACTACCTTCCCACACCACATATAGGGTATAAAACTGCAACAGCAGCGCGATAATCCAAAAGTCGGGCAAAATACCCAGCACAATTTTCAGCAGGAAGAGCACAACCAGTGCATACCCCGCAAACTGCTGCGCCAGCGGCAAATCGTTGGGCATGGAAAGCATACGAACACACAATCCGTTAATCAAATAGGCAGCCAGAAAATATCCGCCGAACAACGAAACGGCCACAGCACAGCACTGCGTCATGGCATACTGAAAACTTTGCGGGCCACCCCAGCCCATTGTCCACAGCGAACCAATGAAGACCGACAGGCCGCATAAACCTATCAAAGGATAGACAAAAGCCGTAAACACCTTTCGCCTATCCGTTTCAACACGAATTTCCTCCCAGGCACGAGCCGGGGAGGAAATCAGTTGCATGGCTATATGGAATAATTCTTTATAATTCAATTGCTATCAGTTTTCATATTCAACCGAATATTCCGTATAATTGTCCGGAAGATTGGTCGATGCAGTGTTTGTTTCTTTGGCCTTTACTACGATTCGTGTCGGTACATTGCCGGTCTTGGCGGTAAAAGCCTGAATAGCCTGCTGCAAATTAAACCCATAAATACCGTATGAACCAATCACATCTGCTCCGTCATCAGTCCCTTTGTTATGCTGAATATAGACAGTCAAGCTCGTGCTACCGCTCGTGAATTCATCCAAAACATACACCATCTTGATGGAATGTTCTTTATATTTCTCTGTGTCATACGTGCAATAAAAGCCTGTCATCAGCAAAAGCGTCTTGGAATCAAACATCTCAAGTACTGCACTGCCCGTTGTACTCTGTGTCAACGAAATAACAGGAGCTGTACCCGGAGCCACTGTTTCTATATCATCAACAGATTGGGCTGGTACCACTTCAGAAACCGTGATATTGGGATATACAGATACCAAATCTATATTATAGGTCTGGGGATTTGACGGGTCTACATTAATCGTAGGCTTCTGCTCTCCTTCTGCAACGGTGAAATTATAGTAAATAGTCATCATTTCATAATCCTCGAACTTGAAACCCGAATTGTTCTGCTCGATACCAGACACGCTGGCAGAACTAGGCACATACGTATTACCGATAGCATCCATAAAATAAGGAGTTCCTGCATATATGTTCTGATATACATAAACTGTACAAATGCCATCGATGCTACTTGAATCATCAGACCCCAGACACGAGGTAAAAGATACACCCATCAGCAGGGTAAAAACAAACGCCAATAAATTTAACTTCTTCATTTTTTGTTTTTTAATTAGTTGTGCAAAATTAGGTAATAAGGGATGAGTAGTCAAACTTCCCCTCTGTTTTTTATTATTTTTAAAGATTAAATAAGCGAAACATCCAAATACTGCACCAGCGCCCAAGGATTAACATTAGTTCACATTATAATCTCCTACACTTTGTCCTACTCCACCACAACTGCAAACAAGTCCAGATGCTCGTCCACATAAGCCGCCACACGCGCCGTGAAGCCCTCTTCTTTTTCGAGGAACTCATCTTCCAAATCGTCAAAAGCCTCGTATTGCTCGTACATGGCCATAAATTCCTCGTCGGTTCGCTCGCGTTCCAGGTCTTCGCGGTGGGCGTCGTATATTTTCCTGGCCGCGTAAATCATCTTGGCCAGCTCGTCCAGTCCCCATTGGCGCATCACCTTGGCAAAAGGATTAAGAAATATGTAACCACCGTAACCGTTTTGAATCAGCTGACAAAAACCACCTTCCATAAGTTCGTCACACAAAATGCGATAGGCCAACAATGAATGTTGCTCGCCCGTGAGACGCGCCATGGCCTCGGCCGTCCACCCACCGCCCAATGCAGCCTCGTAGGCATCGGTAAAAACCTTGATAAACGCATCCATGCCTTCGGCGGCACCCCGACGCAAACCAGCATCTGAACATTATAACATGACAATGACATTTAAAATACGCTGCAAACTTAGGCAAAATTCAGCTTTTTTCATATCCATTCCTACAAAAAAAT
>Ga0192244_10402_pt1 | contig 17700 bp, 17 predicted proteins | sample Koala_Koa27_L3_FD_131234 | JGI IMG/M metagenome (GOLD analysis project Ga0192244, IMG submission 131234) | Enriched cells from koala feces incubated with labeled cellulose particles, San Francisco Zoo, California, United States - Koala_Koa2-7_L3 ... | reverse complement strand
ATGGGTGTGTACAGATAGTGAAAGCCGGGAGTAATTCCGCCAATTTACCGGTGAAAATGTCCCAGACGCATCCTATCCGCTACAAAGATACGCAAAAAGCCAGATATAAAAAATGCGCTGAACACATATAAAGGGTTCAACGCATTTTTATGAGTTAGCTACGATCGGATCAGATCAGCTTTACAAACAGCTCACCATCTACGTCCTGAGTAGAAACTTTTTCTTCTCTCAGCAACCATCCAAGACCCAGATACAGATCTTTATCTACCAGTTTAGTTGCTTTTTTGATCTGTTTGGCAGACAAGCCTTCAGTTCCATCCAGAGCTGACCAGATCTTTCCGGCGTTTTCACCAGCTTTTACTTTCAACATTGCTTTAACAATTTTAGTTAGACATGCGTTCAAACCTGAGAAGTTATCAATCATCAGATTTTATTTCGGGGACAAAGATAGGTATTTTTATGTTATAGAACACATTATTGAATGTTTTTTTCATGAATTTGTCATAAAAAGTGGAGTTTAACTCCGTTTTTTATGTTTTTCCAAACTTTCTACCCATATTTTCGCTGCCTCTTCCACTATTTTTTCGCAAGGTCTCGTAGCATAATAAGGATCGGTACGCTCATCCGGAACAGGAGAAAAAGAGGTAAGTTCCTGCAATCCAAGCAATTCCCTGCAACAAAGCGATCCATTACGCCGATGAAATTCTCCGGCAAGTTCCTGCACAAGCCCATAGTTCGCGGTCTTCCCGACTTTATCACCGGGTACCACACTGCCATTTTCCAGGCCTGCCAGCAGGAAAAGACCACAAGCGGCCCCGCAGGTTTCCCGCATACGCCCTATTCCTCCTCCGAAAGGAGCTGCTATACGCAAAGCCACTTCTTCGGGTATCTCATAGATATCCGCAAACGCAGTCAGCACAGCCTGGGAGCAATTGTAACCCGCTTTGAAAAGTTCCACTGCTTTTTTTATTCTTTCTTCCATCCTTCTTCGGTTTCTGATCATTCTGCCCCGATACCTGTGACAAAATAGTACCTATAAATAGAAGTCCATCATTCATTGCATATATACTGCTCCGGTGCCCTGTAGAGACGCAAGGCGTGCACTAGTGTCCGGAATAAATTGTTAACATTTGATCTAACAATTTTTAGATCAATTATTTATAGTTGTTTTTTTTACTCGGAGGTTTTCAATCTGTTACATTTGTGTCAACTATCAAAATGACACTTATGAACCGTGGAAATTACATTTTCACCCAAATATGCCAATTTCTCCCCCGGGATTATTTTGAATATTTGGTTGGCAAATATCAAGGGAATAAATATCTAAAATCATTTACCTGTTGGAATCATCTTTTAGTTTTGATATGGGCACAATTCACTTCCCGTGAAAGCCTTCGCGATATAACGAATTCATTAAGCGTGCATAAGTCTAAGTTTCATCACCTTGGATTTGGCAAAGATGTTTGCCGTACCACACTATCTGAAGCCAATGAAAAAAGAGAATTGAAGATATTTGAATGCTTTGCAGAACGGATTATTGAAATTGCCCAGAAAAAACGAGTGGATGTTCATAATTTATTCATCCAAGGTATAGATAATGGGATTTTTGCTGTGGATTCTACTACTATACCTCTAAACCAGGATTTATTTTGGTGGTCTAAAATACAGAAAGGTAAGGGAGGCATCAAATTGCATACGCTTTTTGATATCCTCACAGCAATACCTGTTTACAACATTATAACAGACAATACTGTGCGAGATCAAAGTTTGATGGACTTATATCCTTACCAGGTGGGAGCTTTCTATATTTTCGATAAAGCATATGTGAAACTTCTATCCCTATCAACAATAGATAATTTAGGAGCTTATTTTGTAGTTAGGCGAAAAAAGAAAATGAACTTCGAAATACTTCAGCAGTATAAATGTTCTAATGTTTCCGAGGGAGTTTTCAGAGATTTAAAGATCAGATTATCTAACCGGTGGGCTTGTTCAAGGTATACCTCACCCCTTCGGATCATCTATTACTACAGTGAAGAGAAAAAGAAGATATTAGAGTTCTTTACCAACAATTTTGATTTGGAAGCAAAACAAATAGCATACATATATAAATCCAGATGGCAAATTGAACTCTTTTTCAAATGGGTCAAACAGCACTTGAAAATTAAAAGATTCTATGGCACTTCGGAGAATGCCGTAAAAATCCAGATATATGTTGCCATTATTTGCTATTGCCTGATAGCTATCATCCAGAAGGAATTAAAACTGAATATATCACCATATGAACTCCTGAGGATTTTCAATGTATCACTCTTTGAAAAAGAAAATCTAAAGGAATTCCTGACAAAGACGGATGTAACAAGCAACTATCAAAATGATAGTTCTCTAAATCTTAAATTATTTTAGCGGACACTAGTGCACGCCGTGCGTCTCGGCATACCGAATGGAAAACCATATAGTATGCAGGATACTTTTTGTCGGACCTGCACCGCAGAGACGCACGCTATGTGGGTTGGACCTGCACCGCGGAGACGCACGCTATGTGGGTTGGACCTGCACCGCGGAGACGCACGCTATGTGGGTTGGACCTGCACCGCGGAGACGCACGCCGTGCGTCTCTACAGGTAATCCCTTTCTCTGTAGAGGAAGGAATAGAACCTGATGTGGCGGATACGCTTATAGATAAACGATATAGCAAGTCTCTATCACATAACAGAGCACGATACCTACAAGGAATCAGAAATACTTACTTAGTAATTAACACCTATTTTATAGATCACAAATCTATAAAAAAGTATCTTTGTACACAATAAATAAAAAGAATCTATAGCTATCACATTGGATATACAGCTTCCTCACTATCCACGGGGATTTCACCTGATCACCCGTGAGATCGTCTCCCGCCTGCCTGAACTGCCGGAAAGCGGCGTTATCGTGGTGTTTATCAAACATACCTCTGCCGGACTGACGATCAATGAGAATGCCGACCCGGATGTAAGGCACGATTTCCAGACTTTTTTCAACCGGCTGGTTCCCGACGGAGCCCCTTATTTTATTCACACTTTGGAAGGGCCCGACGATATGAGTGCCCATATAAAAGCATCGCTGATGGGTACAAGTATAACGATACCGATCAAAGATCACCGTCTCAATCTGGGAACCTGGCAGGGCATCTATCTCTGTGAATTCCGTGACGGAGGGGACCGCAGAAAATTAAGTGTCACGATCCTGTAGAAAGATCTACTTCGTCTGTTGCGCTCTCTATACTCCGGAAAAGACAAAGTCACTGCCCCGTCTTCTATATTCGGGAAAGCCGGAATAGCGACCTGTTGGAAATCACTCCCTGAACAGACAAAGATCCTCTCAGCCAGGTGAGACTGTCTGCTGAGGCCAGGATTTTGCCAACACCTTACTCCCCTATTGGCAAAGTGTTGCCACTTTGTTGGCAAGGTCTTGCCATCCCATTGGCAAAGTGTTGCCAACGCATTGGCAAAATCTTGCTAACAGGACGGCAAAATAGCCCTGGAACGACACCCAGATCGTACAGGAAGAATAACGTGATTATTTGTCTACCAATCATACTGTTCTACATAGGCATCAAATTCCTGCGGATGATCTGTACCACATTTTTCAAGTATATTCAGCACCTGCTGTTGCTCAGCAGGAGAAAGCAAACGTTCGCCCTTTCGGATCCGGTAATAGGTTCTCTGGCTGAAACAGGAGATCAGCTGAGAAATTACAGCCTGCATCTGTTTGTAAGGCAGGTTTTCCAGCAGTCTGACGCATCCTTTGGCAAAGCGCGCTTTAGCAGCAGACCGATAAAAGGGGCAAGCTCTCTCTTGCAAAGCAGCCAGGTAGTGGGGACTGATAATCAGCCAGTGTGGTTTATCTGCCGGTATACTCCGCACGACGAGTTGTCTCAGACAAGTGTTCGCGCGCGGACATCCGCCATTCAGACAAAGGAGATAGTTACGAGGCATCTGCGAGTAATGGATTTCTGCTTTCATAAGGTATATCTGTTTGCAAAACAAATATAACGAAAAGTAATAGCTTTCCACGCAACTCCGGGCAAATTCATCGAACTTCAGTTAACTGACCTGTATGCTACCCCATGACGCATTCTCTGCTCCGGAATCTGGTATGTATGATAAAAAGAGAAGATACAACAAAGGCCGAAAGATCCGTCCTTCAGCCTTTATCTATCCAAAGAGCCACTTTTACTTACGGTAAAAACAGCCCCTGTACCTCCGGGATACCCAAAAGATCAATACCCCATTTGTCGGAGGGCTTTGCATAACTGGTCGGGACAGGAAGTCGGGCGGTTCCCGCAACGTATCCCTTCCAGGCGGGCCATCACCTACTCCGGTCGCAGTCCGGTCACCAACCGGGAAATACCCTGTAGGTTGCCGTTGCATCCTCCCCAGAAGACCACCTTTTCAATGATACGATTATCATCTACACAGACCTCGATCACCTGGCTGCAAGTACCCTGCGTTTTATACGTAAGTTCCATTACTCCTCTGCTACCGGTTTCAGATTGGTATATACATTCTGTACATCCTCATCTTCTTCCAGACGTTCTACCATCTTATCTATCGTTTCGCGCTGTTCGGTAGTAAGTTCTTTTTCATCATTCGGAATACGGGTAAACTCCGAACCTTTGATCTCATAACCGTTTTCCTCCAGATACTTCTGGATCTGACTGAAAGATTTCGGATCGCCGTACAGGATCACTTCATCACCCTCATCTTCATACTCCTCATCCACCCCATAATCGATCAGTTCCAGGATCAGATCATCCAGATCTACGCCTTCTTTCCGGGCAATGGTGAACATGGCTTTGTGACTGAAAATAAAGTCAAGACTTCCACTGGTACCCAATGAACCGCCGTATTTATTGAATACACTGCGCACATTGGCCACTGTACGGGTCGTATTATCTGTGGCTGTTTCTACGAAAACAGCCACTCCAAAGGGTCCGTAACCTTCGTAGTTCATCTCTTTATAATCCTTCTGGTCTTTGCCCAGCGCGTTCTTGATGGCCCGTTCGATATTGTCTTTAGGCATATTTTCCCGCTTCGCATTGGCGATGACCGAACGCAGGTGCGGATTGTTTTCCGGATCGGGACCACCGGCCTTTACCGCGATAGCGATCTGTTTCCCTACCCGGGTAAATACGCGGGCCATATTGCCCCATCTTTTCAGTTTGGATGCTTTTCTATATTCAAATGCTCTTCCCATGGGATTTATATTTTCTATCTTGTAGTTACAAAAATAATTTCATTTCCGATTTACCTCAGTCGCGCCCCCAGCTTATTTTCCAGATTGGCTATCAGCTTAGACATGATCTTATCAATGATCTTATCGTTCAGCGTACGCTCTTCGTCCTGTAGCAGGAGACTCACCGCGTAGGATTTCTTTCCCGGCTCCAGGTTTTTTCCTTCGTAGACATCAAACAGACTTACCTCTTTCAGCAGTTTTTTCTCCGTTTCATACGCGATCTTCTCTATCTCGGCAAACTGCACCTGCTTATCCAGCAACAGAGCCAGGTCGCGCCTGACCACAGGATATTTAGAGATCTCTTTGTAACTGATCTTTACCTTACGGATGGCTTTCATCAACTCTTTCCAGTTGAGTTCCGCGTAACAGACCTGCTGATGGATATCAAACAGCCGAAGGTGTCGTCTGGCAACGATGCCACAGGTAGCCAGGAGTTTTCCTCCACGGGTGTGGACAGACAAAGCCGTCGCGTACAGATCGTTGGTCAGATTGCCCACCACCACACTCCGCATATCCAGCCCCAGCCGCAGGAAAATATCCTCTACATACGCTTTGAGTTCATATATACTGCTCTCTTCATTGGCATGGGCCCACGAATTCTGTACCCTTTTGCCGGTCAGCCAGAGTCCCAGATGGTATTCTTCCGAATAAGGAGCCAATACCTTTTCCGGATCTCTGCGTTCGGCCCGATAAAAATAACAATTGCCGAATTCGAAAAACCTCAGATCCGCGCTTTGACGATTGATGTTATAAGCGATACTCTCCAGACCACCAAACAGTAACGTTTGCCGCATCGCGTTCAGATCACTGCTCAGCGGGTTGAGAAGCATCACCGATCTTTCAGGCGGATAGTCTGTCAGCCCGTCGTAATAAGCCGCGCGGGTCTGGGAGTTATTCAGGATCTCATGAAAACCGGATCCGACCAATTGCTCGGAGATCAGGTTCTGCAATTTGTTTGACCGATCCTCTTCTCCCTTGGTGGTCAGACCGGAAGACAGCGTAGAAGGGATTTCTACATTATTATATCCGTAGATACGAAGTATATCTTCGATCACATCTACATCGCGCTGTACATCTACCCGATAAGGAGGTACGCCCAATACCAGTCCGGCAGGGTCTTCCCGCAGGATCTTCATCTCCAGGCTGGAAACGATCTTTTTCACCGTTTCTGCCGGGATCTCTTTACCGATCAGCGCAGAGATCTTATCGTAAGAGACACTGACCACAAAATCTTCCACAGGACATTCACAGACATCCTTGATCTCCGAAGAGATGGTGCCACCTGCCAGTTCTTTCACCAGCAGAGCCGCCAGTTTCAGACAGTAGACAGTCTGGTTCGGATCAATCCCCCGCTCGAAGCGGAAAGAGGCATCTGTATTGAGCCCGTGCCCGCGGGCCGTTTTACGTACCCAGGTCGGATGGAAATAAGCACTTTCTAAGAATATATGGGTGGTAGCTTCGGTGGTTCCCGAATCCAGTCCGCCAAACACACCTGCAATGCACATACCTTCTTCCTCGTTACAGATCATCAGGTCCCGATCGGACAACTTGCGTTCTACGCCATCCAGTGTGGTAAAGGAAGAACCTTCGGGCAGTGTTCTTACGATCACTTTTCCTCCTTTGATCTCTCCCGCGTCGAAACAATGCAAAGGCTGTCCGAACGCATGCAAAATATAATTGGTAATATCCACTACGTTATTGATAGGACGTACTCCGATGACACGCAGTTTATCCTGCAACCATTCGGGACTCTCTTTTACAGTGACACCCGATACGGTGACTCCGGCATAGCGCGGACACGCCTCCCGATTCTCTACGATAACGTCTATGTCAAGATCCTGATTTTCTACTTTAAAATCCTCTACCGACGGAGCAGATAAAGAGGTCTCATATCCGTTCTGCAGCAAATAGGCATACAGGTCACGCGCCACACCATAGTGAGAGGTAGCATCCGCCCGGTTGGGAGTAATGTCGACTTCCAGTACATAGTCGCTCTTTATATGGTAATATTCTTTGGCAGGCGTACCCGGTACGGCTGTTTCCGGAAGTACGATGATGCCCTCATGGCCTGTTCCGATACCTATCTCATCTTCGGCACAGATCATCCCGTTAGACTCCACGCCGCGTATTTTGGATTTCCTGATGACAAAACTATCTTCTCCGCTATACAGAGTAGTGCCTACGGTGGCTACTACCACTTTTTGTCCCGCGGCCACATTGGGAGCACCACACACAATCTGTACAGGCTGTCCGTCTCCCAGGTCTACTGTTGTCGTGTGCAGATGGTCCGAATTGGGATGGTCTTCGCAAGTCAGCACTTCACCGATCACCAATCCTTCCAGCCCTCCCCGGATGGTCTGTACCTCTTCCACGCTTCCGGTCTCCAGCCCGATAGAGGTGAGGGCCGCGGCCACCTCCTCCGGAGAGAGATCAAACGTTACATACTCTTTCAGCCAGTTATAAGAGATATTCATATAATAGGATATTTTTTTTAGTTATCAAAAGACCCGCAAAGGTAATAAGTTTTTTTGGTAGTGAGGGTACTAAACATAAGAAAATTAACCTTTGCGGAAGGAGGAGGAAAAGGGGTGAAAATGTAAAAAAGCTCCTGCGTCCGAAAGACGCGGGAGCTTCTTATACGACTGCCGGAAAACCATATTCCAGCCATAGAGAAACAAAAGAAATATCTAAATAAAGTTCAGGTTAAAGGGTATCAGTTTTATTATTTATAAAGATAACCATGGTTTCATTTCTGGTCCACTGCTCAGAATCGTTTGGTGTAACGATGGCAATAAGGTTGCTTTCCGGTCTTGGTATAGTAATTCTGATGATAATCTTCCGCTTTCCAGAAGGTGGAAGCTGGTGTCACCTTAGTTACTACCTGATAACCTTTGGCTTTAAGTTGTTCGATGAGCTTGCGGGCGATCTCTTCCTGCTGAGGAGTAGTGTAGAAGATCTCTGAACGGTACTGAGGCCCCAGATCCGGTCCTTGTCCGTTGGCCTGTTCCGGATCATGTATTTCGAAAAACATCTTTGCCAGCGTTTCATACGAAACCTTTTCCGGATCAAAAAGAATACGTACCGCTTCGGCATGTCCGGTCTTTCCGGTACTCACCTGCTCATACGTCGGGTTGGGAACATCTCCGCCGATATAGCCCGATTCTACGGAAAGCACTCCAGGCACCTGTTTCAGCAGATGTTCTACTCCCCAGAAACAGCCACCGGCAAAGATCGCGGTCTGGTCTTCTTCTCCCTGAGGCACAACCGTACCCTCCGCTTCCGCTTCGGCAACAAAGTCTAAAGAAATCGAGTTGACACAATGGCGGGTATTCTTCGGAGTGAACCGTTCGCCTTCGAAAACATGTCCCAGATGAGCGCCACAGTTGGCACAGACAATCTCCGTACGGATACCGTCACTATCCAGTATACGCTTTACAGATCCGGGGATCTCTTCGTCAAAACTGGGCCATCCGCAACCGGAATCAAACTTATCTTCCGAACGGAACAAAGGATTTCCGCAACGTTTGCACACATACACACCCTCTTCATGGAAGTCATAATACGCTCCGGTAAAGGGACGTTCGGTGCCTTTATAAACGATCACTCTCTCTTCTTCTGGGGTCAATTCTTTCATTTCCTGAGCCATTATTAAATTAGTAATCCAACAAAAAGCAAATATAAAAAATAATCCGGCTTTCACTTGCATAATTTAAAATACACGATTCAACTCTTTCCAACTAACAACGTGCCTTTAGTGACAATTGTTTAAGAACAAATTGTTAAAATTACAAGTGAGTCAAAATTTTAGCTAAATAAATTCTTAAAAAACAATTACAAAAGGATACAACCGCGCCGCCAGATCCTTTCTTAGCAACCGCTGCCCCACCCCACAATCCATTCTATGCTGCACACCTGCGCTCTGTCGGTAAGTAGTTCTTCCTGCTCCGGCAAAGGCTTTGTTCAGTACTTTATTTTCTCTATTTCCTGTCTGTTGTACCTGATCCCATATCGGTCAAACATCCCGAAATCTTCTTCCGTCAATCCGGTATTCAGCACAGGGACAGCCTTATTATAATCACTTATATACATACGCGGAAGATCTTCCCAGTAGCTGTTTACAAGAGATTGAGCCTTGTTCAGGTAGTCACACTCTATATCCGCCAGATCGCCTAACGTATGAAACACAGCGGCAGTTGTAGCAGCAGCCCAACTATTGTCTGATGCCGCGGCCAACTTCTCCGGATACATTTCCATATATTCCGCAGAGAACCAGGCGAATGCTGCTGTGTGCAATTGATAATAGGTAGTGGTAGGAGAAGCATGCAAGAACCTTCCCCGCCGGTCGTCCAGCAAATCCTCTCCATGATCGGAACAATACAGCAAAGCAGTACGCGCGCTGCTCTCTTCCAGAAGAGAAATGATTTCTGCCAATACATGGTCTGTATAGTAAATACTGTTGTCGTAGGCATGAACGATCTTATCCCTATGCTTCAGAGAGACTGACGGGGCTTCATCCGGCAGAAAACGGGCAAACTCCTTCGGATAACGTTTGCTGTGATTGACATGTGAACCATACATATGAACCACAACAAACAGGGGATCTGAAGAAGAAAAAAGGATCCGACGCAATTCAGGGATCATCTCGCCATCGTACCGATTTTCATAGGAACCATTTTTCAGGGTAATATCTACAGTCTCATCCGCTTCCGAAGCAAAAAACTCGGTCAACGATTTATTGGCTGGTTGATTGGAAATAAACGCGGTACGAAAGCCGGCTTCACGGAACAAAGTCACTATACTTTTACACTTATATATGCTGTCATAATTCTCCGCGGAACAAGGAGATAAGAGGATGGGAACACTTTTATGAGTGGTATTGCTCTGAGTCAGTACATCCCGGAAAGGAACCAGCCCGCGCATAGCTGACATGCGCGGAGTAGTTTCACGACCATATCCGAATAAACTCCAGGAACTGGCCCGGGAGGCCTCTCCGATCACCAGGACAAAGACCTCCCGCTGATTATCTGTCCATGCTTTCCGTGCGTTGAAACGAAATCCTTCCGAGGTTTCAAAATAACCCAGACTCTGCTCCCAGCGCGCTACGGCCAATCGCATATTGTAACACACATTGACAGGAAAAATATGATATTGAAAAGCGAATCCAGGATTTCTCATGCCGGACACGACCGCCGCTCCCGTACCCATACATCCAAGAACCACTGCTACCACAGCCAGCCTTTTCCTGTATACAGGCTCCAGTCGGTCTTTTTTCCGTACCGAACGAACAGCTCCGATGAGCAGAGGAAGATAGAGTAGACAGACAAAGATCACCGCGGGATAGATACTGGCCAGCAACTCTCCTGCTTCAGTCGGATTAGTCGTAAAAAGGTTGGTAAACATATCCACCGCAACAATGGAATTGCCGAACAAGAAAGAGATAACGATCTGAAAAGCAGCCAACACCATGAACGGAAGGGCCCATAAGATCATTTTTCCCGTACAGGGTATCATCAATGCCCACAACAGATAAAAAGCGGCCGGAAGCAACAAAGAAGCCATACAGGTAGTAAAACCATAAGGTTCTGTACAGACCAGAATAAGATTAGGGACCAGCATGGCAACCAGGAACCACACGATCCATCCATACTTCCCCGGACAACAGGCACATATATATTGGTAAAACTTCATCAGAATACGTTATTGATCTTACAAATAAAACCGGGTGCCCCTTACCCGGCCCCTACCCCAACCGGACATTCACCCTACAACCCGGCTTCTCGGGTTGAGGATATGAAACCTGTGGCTGAAGATTGTATCTATTATTTGTCCGGAACCTACCGGTTGGCAAAGCCTGAGAAGACACCCTCTTATCGACCCCTGACAGTGGATGCTCCGGAATAAGAAATCTGCCCGACCTGTTTCTGTCCGGAGTACAGAGAAGGATCAAAGATATAATATGACATTTACAGCCACAGAAAACTCAGTTTCTATTTTGAGTTTTTTAATAAACGTTATATAATTCATGAAGAAATATGCTTTCCGAATCACGTAACCACACCTTCAGGCAGAAAAGCAGATTTCCATTTGTCTTTCTCCTGAGTCCTTCAACTAAACGCTGTAATGCGGATACAAAAAGAGAGAGGGCTTTTTCAAGTCATCTCTCTTCGAACGTTTTTATATAACATTCAGATTTAGATGTGGTTGTGCAACTGGCCGGATCCATTGCGGAAAACCGGGATCCGGTACTATAGGAAAAGAAAACTCCGTCGGTCAAAGAAACACGCGATTATCTAACCCTACCAGATAGTTTGTCTATCAATTTTTAATTTGCATTTACGTTTCTCATTTAACCAGTGTATAAACGTTTTTTCATAGAGGACAACCTATAAAGTTTCCCCAACCAACGAAGTTTTCTATATCATGTTCTACCCTCTGTCAGGAGAATTCGTATACCAACATTTTACTGGCCACAAACTGATTGACCATGGAGGAGAATTCTTTCATATCTATATCTTTTACAGCGTTATGTGCCGTTTGCAGATCCTGGGGAGAGGAAAATGAATCCATCACCTCTTTCTCTTTCGGACAAATGCTCGAAAGGAACTTTCGGTTGATACGATCCATCACAAAATAGGTATCCTGATCGTTCAGCCGTACACACTCGATATAACTGTTCTTCACCAATTTCAGATGAGTCAGATCAAGCTCCTTGAGTGTAGTATAAAAAGAGATGATCTCCAGTATTTTTTTATCATTTGCAAGGCCCTCTTCCAACAGACGTGCCCGGGTAGGCAACACATCTTTTTCTGTAAGTTTCAGTGCCCGATCTATATCCCTGACCAGCATCTGCAAAGGAAAATATTCATCCTTGATACCCTCTTGTCTTCCGAAAAAACTATTGTGATAGTACTCCGTGACATTGTTCTGACTGATGATCCCACCGTGGCCGTAGTCTCCAGCCAGCACTACCGGTTTTCCGTAAAGTATGCCTTTAAGTGCTGTATATTTATTACCTATCACTACATCTGCGGCACGGATCAGTACATCGGCGTCTTCATCTTCCGAATGCATAGTAATATGAGAATCTGCATAGCCTCCGTAATATTCCGGATCGGCAGTGATCACATCTATTTTACAATCGGCCAATGTATTAAGCAGGAACAGGGTACGCAACAGGGTACGATTGGCTCCCATCCCTACCAGCAAACGTACAGGCGAGGTGCGCTGCCGGATGGTGTCGGAAATTTTTCGTTCAGGTTGCACAAAAGGAAAACAGATAGGAGTTACATACCCTCCGGATAAAGTAATGCTGTTTGCCTTTACCAGCAACACATGTTCATATTGCGTAGAATCCCAGATATACTCCTTCGGATAATCAAGCATCGAAATCGAATAGATAACCGGGGTATCCGAGCATAATTGCTTCACCCGCTCGTATCCTTTCTTATTGAATGCTATGATGAGATCGTATGAATTCGCTTGTTCCACATTTACATCAGGATCAAAATCGATCTGATAGTTTCCCTGTTGCAACAGTTTGTACAACCCCCGGCACATTTCACGCTGTGCGCAGGTATTTGCATACGTGGAAAACAAAATTCGCTTCATAATAATGATTTTAAGTTACTATTCCCCATACGTAACTTTTTCCTGCAAGAGACTATCCTGCACAGATACGTAGGTATATGACTATTTCATTCTTCATATAACATCTTATTTCATAGTTAATATTTACATCCTTATTATCTCAGACAACTGCTTTTTCCATCACGGATAGCAGGTGAGCACACAGCCCCGACCAGCTTCATTCAGAATTCTACTCCAGAAGGAACTTACCGGACAGATACATTCCGTTACCTCCCTTGAGTTCCAGTAGATAGATCCCTGGTCCACAATCATTCAGACAAATGGAAGACCGCATCGAATCGTAACACTTTACAGAATGTAATCTGTTATCTTCCATTTTACAGATGACAAGTGAAGCCTCGGGCAGATTTTCCGATGACTGTAAATACATAACCTTTCGGGTGACAACTGCAGAAACAGAAGATTCTCCGGTTACGGAAAAACCCCAATCGCCACTGAGGCGCACCTGCTGACTATCATCCCGCGAAACTACAGGAAGAGAAGCACTTTTCGCATCTACAGTATCACCGGCAAACCACAGAAAAATCTGTAACACCAGATACCCCACTCTGGTATGAAAAACCGGAGTCAGTTGTGTAGAGAATGTCTCTTTCTTCCTAATAATCATAACATTTTACAGTCATTAAACGTTCAAATAAACAATTTTGTTCTCTTACCTTTTGTTTTTGTTTTTTACGAAACCTCTTTTTCCCTGCCACACGTTTAACCACCGGCATAAAAAGATTTCTAATTTTATAGTCAGGTTTGTTAAAAAAGGCATTCCGGGACAAAGTTCCTGACAGGCTATAAACTCCTTTTTACATAGCTTGCTGCTACTTTACATCCCCTCAGTCTCCTTATTTCCGGAATGCCCGAACGTTAAAGAGATCTACCGAGAAAAATATGTATACCATTCATTTTCAACAGTCTCCCTTACATACATTTGTTTAATACAAGACAAACAAGCCATATAATTCATCGCCATTTCCATCGCTGAAATGAATTACATATTCCCCGGGAGCATATCCGGCTACCGGAATAGCAACCTGCGTAGGAGCCGACACGTTTATCTGCTCCATATACACCGGAGACATCGCATCACTGATCGTAACAGTCAGCTGTCCCGAAGCGTGCAGGAACTCAATACAAATTATCCCATCCTCCAACGTACATAAGACAGGAAGGACAGGTAAAGTACGACTGGTGTGTCCCGGGTTCTCTCCCTTCGACACATCTCTCGGATCATCACTGCTAAGTGTGATGGAAATAGCACTCTTATCCGCTGCTTTTGCAGTACCCAACATAAGACTACTAAACAATAACATGAAAATTAATTTTGACTTCATATAAAATTTGTATTTACATTATAATATGGATACAAGACATCTGTTCCAGAGATACAGATCTGCCGGATCTGTATCCTCATACAACCTATTTTTACTATTTTTCTGTTATCTGTTAAGTATAAGTTTTATAAAATTATCAACTCGATCAATTTGTTGGCAAAGTTAAACTCATTTATTCTATTTTTAAGGAAATAGAAGTGGACAAATTTTTCATTATATTCAACAAACAAACCTTTAAATAATAAAACTTTACATATAAAAATGGTTTATTCTTACTGGACAAATGAAATATTTTTTCAGAATATTCTAATAAATTCATCCAACTCCTTACTTCCATTGAGTCCCAATTTTTCACCAAATCTTGTTTTTGCCCTGTACATAGAGTTCTCTTTGATAGAGAAGATCTCAGCTATCGCTTTGTTGTCCACTCCAAGTCGCAACTAAGAAGCAAACTGAAGATCGTGAGCAGACAATTTAGGATATTTCTCTTTCAGGCGGGTTACAAACTGCCGGTTCGTAATATCCACCATTTCCTGTATCTCCTTCAAGGCTTCTGCCTTATTAAAATCTTTCTTGTTTGTCTGTTTCATCAGATAAAGAAAGGCTTTGAAGCCGTCGATATAAACATTCTCTTTCCGACGCTCTACCTCCCATAGAGAGATAAGAGATCTGATTGTATAACTTCTTAAATTTTTCTTTTGTTTTTTCTGCGTTCATAATGTTTTCTTTTTCCATTTCCTGGGTATGTTTTTCATGTTTAATAATTTCCTGTTTCAGACGATGAATAATGAAGCGTTGATCTTTCAATTTATTTCTGTAGGTAACCAACTTAGTGATCAGCATAATCAATAAGCCCGTTATAACAAAAATTATAATTACAAAGTTTTTACGCTGACATTGTTTCAGCTGTTTCAGGTTTTCATATTCATACTGATGTTGTACTTCTAATAATTCCTGTTGATGATTCAGATTCTGAGAACTATGATATAAAGAATCATATTGTTCTTTATAAGCTAAAGCTTCTGGATAATGATGCAGGTCCTTTTCTATTCTATACAAATAGTTACAAGCATCCATCCGGGTATCTGTGAAAGAAGAATCCAAACATTTCTGAAAATATTCTTTTGCAACTTCTGTTTCATTTACAGACAGGAACAACTTTGCTCTTGATAAATAAAAAGCAGACAGATCCTTCTCTTTATGAAACTGTTCGGCAATATCAAAATACTTTTCAGCTTTTACATCTTCTCCTTTCTTGCGCAGAACAAAACCTAATCCCTGCACCAGATAAGGATATTTATCATGTCGATAATCCTCTCCCAGCATCTCTAATGCTTCTTCATAATAGGCCTGTGCATTCTCCGCATCATTTGCCAGTAAATACGTAAAAGCAAGATGATCATAAGCAAAACACATACTTACAGTATCCTGATTCAATTTGTGATAAGATAAAGCCGATAAATAATTCATAATAGCTTTATCATACAGATCAGCATTTCTGTTGAGCAATCCGATTTCCTCATGGATCATCCCCATAAACTTGTACTCATCTGTAGGCTGAAAGATCTTTTGAGCTTTCAGAAAATATTCCATAGCTCCTTCATTCTTACCCAATTCTGACTTCACCCAACCTGAGTAGAAACAGGATGCGCCGCGTCTCTTCAGATCCAGATGCTGATCGTAATAGCCCACAGCTAAGGAGATTAGTGAATCACTGGTGAAACCGTAACGCATCTTATCCATTGCCTGAGTAAGCAAAAGCGCATAGTCTGCCTGATGCCTGCCTCTGAAATGCTCAGGAGATGCTATACGGTTCAACACACAAAGAGCACTATCGGGATAGAAAGGAATTAACATTTCCGCCTGTACAAGCGCAGGATACGCTTTCTTTGAATCATGGTCACAACTTGTAAAAACAAGAACTACAATAAGCACAATAATTTTTAATTTATTCATGAGTTTCTAAGTGTTTTATAAATCTGTTGTCAATAATTATAACCAACCAATTCTTCAAGGAAATTTCTCCATGCATTTGTATTGCAATTTTTCATAAAAAAAATCAAAGGACAAGAATTTATCATATAGTAAAATTGGTTAGCTAACTTAAAGATTTAAACAATTGATTTTTAAAATAATAAATTTAATAAAAGTAAACAGTTAGTGGACAATTAGTATTTTATTTACTATCTGTCTCAATCAAATCAAGGTATCTATTTGTACACTTAAAAGTTATTTTAATCAACAAAACAGAGAGAACAAATATAATCGTCCACTAAAAGAGTAAATTATTTTCATGGCTGGATCTAACTGGACCCGATACCCTGTAATTATCTTTATTCCTTTCTCAAACGCACAATAGAACCCCACAAAAGGATTATTATCTCTTTTGTTACCCGAATCATAAACTACGGACTGAAGGTTCATCATGCGAATTGTAAATCCAAACCAAAAAGGAATTTGCACCCTTATCAGAATGATCGTGAACAATAAATTATAGTTGTATATATTTTAAATCAAATGATCACTCTGCATAAGACATAAATCAGAGATGATTTTTAACTTAAATATGAAATACATTTTTGCCATGTTCTGTATTCTGTTTACATGTAAAATATCTTGTGTTAATAGGTTGCCCAAACCAAGTCATTTCTTTCCACCACACAAAGGAGAAAAAATGAGTTGTGGCCAATCAAACAGGATGTATCCATCCTATTTTATTCTAAATGGATTCTTTACGTTTTCATAGTATCCTCCTTCCTTTATTAATATTTGTTCTTCACAGCCCACCTGACAGATGGATATAACCAATATATGTTCCTGTTTTTCGACTACTTTAATGATAAAATTAAAATTTATTATTATATACCAACCTATATTCGCGGATAAGTTCCTTTGTTCAAGAAGAATCAGCAATATTTTTACCGCGTCCAAAAGGTATAACTTCCTTACAAAAATACATCTGTTCACAAGGTATAAATGAAAAAATCTCTCCCAGTCCACATATCGCAGTACAAGGAGAGATCTATCAAGTAAAGAGATTCGCTCTTTAGTCATTATATTCTATACTGATCCCAGGTTTTCTATACAATACTAATACAAGTTTTATCAACTTCTCAAACAATAACTCCTCCCTAATGTTCTGTCGACTTAGTTACATTCACAAAATACCACCAATTTATGCCGAATATATATCAAGAACCCTGTTAATCTGATCGCAAACCGGTATTTTATCTAACTCAGTCCGGATCAGTACAACTGATTGGGCTTTACAGACTTATATAAAAAATAAGGAATAGGCAAGAAATAACAAGGATGTAAGCTGAGATTTTAAATCCTGAGAAAAGATCGGAGAAACGTTCTGTAAAGGAAGTAGCTTCTCGTGAAAAAAACAAGGGACTACCGCCTTAGGGCGGTTATATTATTAATAAATCACAGTACCATTCCTGTAAAC
>Ga0192244_10401_pt1 | contig 17722 bp, 25 predicted proteins | sample Koala_Koa27_L3_FD_131234 | JGI IMG/M metagenome (GOLD analysis project Ga0192244, IMG submission 131234) | Enriched cells from koala feces incubated with labeled cellulose particles, San Francisco Zoo, California, United States - Koala_Koa2-7_L3 ... | reverse complement strand
CTGTATCGATCCGATGATACCTAACGTGATAAAACAGGCGGCTCTCGATTTTAAAGAAAGCAATCCAGCACTGCATCTTTGGGAGAACTGGCTGAATGGCCCGATTTCTCTCACAGACGATCCTCCGAATGGATGGCAAGAGCGAACCGTACCTTTGTTCGAAGGAGATTCGATTTCTTTCAGAACGTTAGGGCGGATCGATCTGTTAATGACAAAACTGTTTGCCCTATGCGACAGACAACAGGATAGGGACGACTGCATTGCCCTATCTCCTACTCATCAGGAACTGGACCAATGCTTAGCGTGGCTCCTCGAGCGGGACGGTAATCCGTATTGGCCTGACAATTTAATGCTGTCTCTGAAAAAGCTGGCAAGGGAGTTGGGATATGACTACGACCCAGCCAGTTAGCGATCACGACTTGATAGCGATTGGCTTTCGCCTTTCCAGTGTGGATGAAAGCCGCATTGAGGTGGAAAATGTCGATATTGAATCAACGCTACTGTATGTCATTGGGACATTTTCTGACGACTACCGAATTGCCTCAATACTGCTGTCATGGATCAAGGTGCATGGCAACTACGTCATTGTGGAAAAGCTTTCCAAGCTACGGGCAAAGGCTGCAAAAATAACCGGAGAGGCATCTCCTTGGATGACCTTGGTGGCGGCTTGGGCGGTTGAATGTGGATACCATAAATGGCGGAAGCTAACCAAGAAGGAAAAGGCTCCTGTCTATCTTTATGATCTGGCCGTAAGCGAGAGCGCGATTCTACGGAAAGGCATTATCCCTTGGGCTGAACCGTATGGATTCAGGATTCCACAGAACTCGTTGCGTATCCGAGAAGCGGATGTCCTGACTCCACAGGAATTGATCAGATTCAATCCGCAATATAAGAATCGGTATCTTTTTGGCTCTTCATGGCGGGCCGACATCGTGACCGCCATTCAGCGAGGTATCACATCGCCGACGGAATTGAGTCGAACTGTCGGCTGTTCATATGAACCGGCATACAGAATCAGTCACGAATACCTCATGATCGCCAATCTACATAATAACAATGGGTTCGAGGTCGAGATATAAGAACATGGCAAAAAATGCCCTACACTCCCCAGAAAAGAAGCATTGGTCAAAAGTCGAGTACCTTCACGAGACTGTGACCAATCCGAATATCCACATCCAAGGCACGCACAGCTACTACAGTCCGGCTTGGACTGGCTCCTTTGAGGAATCGGTTGTCCGCTATCATTACGGTGACGAATACAGTCGCTCGGCGTGGACCCCGCGCTGGCCCATCGATCAGCTCTATATCGGCGATTACGTCTGTATCGGCCCCGAAGCGGTCATCGTCATGGGGGGCAATAATACGCATAGAGGCGATTGGTTTAGCTGTTACCCCCATCTCGAATATATGGACGAACTGTACGTCGGTAAGGGCGATACCACGATAGAGGGTGGCGCTTGGCTTGGCATGCGCTCCATGATTATGCCTGGGGTACGAATTGGCGAGGGTGCAATCGTGGCTGCGGGAGCGGTTGTCCTACACAATGTCCCGCCCTATGCCATCGTCGGCGGAAACCCGGCCAAGCTCGTTCGGCTTCGGTTTCCTGAATCAATCGTGACGAGGCTGCTGGCATTAGCCATCTATTCATGGGATGATAATAAGGCTGAATCCATGCGTCGGTTCCTCTGTGGAAATGATATCGACGCGCTTGAAGCCGCTGCTGCTCACTATGACGCGCGATGATGCAACGCCGCCACAAGGAGGAGTCGCGATGCGCTATTGGCTGTTTAAAACCGAACCCAATACTTTTTCCATTGATGATCTCGCCGCATCGCCAAAGCAAACAACTATGTGGGATGGGGTTCGTAATTATCAGGCACGGAACTTCATGCGTGACGACATGCAGATTGGCGACCCGATTCTCTTTTATCATTCCGTGATGGATCCGGGCATTGTGGGCCTGGCCAAGGTCGCAAGCAAATCCTTTCCCGACCCGACCCAATGGAACGAAAACGACGAGCATTACGATCCCAATTCGTCCAAAGACAATCCTCGCTGGTTTCTTGTCGATGTGAAGTTGGTTTGCAAATTCAAGACCCCGCTGCCTCTTTCATTGTTGCGTCAACAAAAGGCCCTCGCCTCGATGGAACTACTTCGTAAAGGAAGTCGCCTTTCCGTTCAGCCGGTAACGAAGAAGGAGTATGACGCAATTGTAAGGTTGGAAAAGAATGTGTGATACGAGCCGCATCTCTCTATCGTACTTGAAAACAGAAGAGTTCGGCCGGAGAGCTGGGATCTGTCCACAGATGAGGGCATTTCCTTGCGTTCCTGTAGTCATATGTTAAAATTCGGCCATGGTTGACTCGCTGACAAGGGCGGAACGCAGTCGAGTTATGAGTAGGGTGCGTTCGAAGGACACAAAGCCGGAAATGATTGTGCGCCGGATTACGCATCGTATGGGATTTCGTTACCGTCTGCACGATAAAAAGTTACCGGGCTGTCCGGATTTGGTTTTCAGGCGACGGCGTAAAGTCGTGTTTGTGCATGGTTGTTTTTGGCACAGGCACCGGAATTGCCGTTTGGCGCGTTTGCCGAAGTCGCGGCGCGACTTTTGGACTCCGAAACTGAACGCCAATCGAAAGCGCGATGAGCGGACTATCCGCGAGCTTACGAAGGCTGGATGGCAAGTCTTGGTGATATGGGAATGCGAAATTGGTGATGCCGAGGCCCTGGCGTGCCGGATCCGGAATTTTCTCAAGGGTGACGAAGATGAATTCGGTTGAACTTTTCACAGGTGCCGGGGGCCTGGCGATGGGTGCGGCCAAGTCCGGGTTTCATCATTTAGCCGTGGTTGAACGGGATAAATACGCTTGCGATACCATCCGCGAAAACCAGCGTAGAGATCACATTCTTGTCGCCGACTGGCCCCTATACCAGGGCGACGTTCGCGATTACGACTACCGCGCAATCACTCAATCGGTCGACCTTGTCGCCGGCGGCCCGCCTTGCCAACCGTTCTCCCTCGGTGGAAAGCACAAGGCATTTAATGACGAGCGCGACATGTTTCCAGAAGCGGTGCGGGCTATCCGTGAACTCCGGCCACGCGCCTTTGTTTTTGAGAACGTCAAAGGTCTCACTCGTCAATCCTTTGCCAGTTATTTTAGTTATATCTATCTTCGCCTGTGTTACCCTGAGCACATCCGCAAGAACGGCGAAGAGTGGAAACACCATCTTGAGCGCCTTGAACGCCACCACACAGCGGGTAAATGCGCCGGACTGCAATATCGAGTCGTTTATCGCCTGGTGAATGCCGCCAATTACGGCATACCGCAACGTCGAGAGCGGGTGTTCTTTGTTGGCTTCCGCTCGGACATTCACGAGGAATGGGCCTTTCCCGAAGCGACCCATACCGAGGCAGCGCTACTGTATGATCAGTACGCCACTGGAGAGTATTGGGACCGACATAAAGTGGCGAGACGGAAGCGGGCGCCATGCCCCTTGACCAAGCGAACCGCCGTCGAGAGAATGCGGGCCGGAGAGCGGCCCGCTGGGCTGCCATGGCGAACGCTTCGAGATGCTCTTACCGGCTTGCCGGAACCGTCCGACCAGAAGACCGACGATATAGACAATCATATTCTGGTACCAGGAGCCCGTGTTTATCCCGGCCATACCGGAAGCCCGCTCGATCTACCCGCCAAGACTCTCAAAGCGGGTGTCCATGGGGTTCCGGGTGGCGAGAACATGATTGCTTTCCCCGACGGTTCGGTGCGCTACCTCACGGTGCGGGAATCCGCGCGCGTTCAAACCTTCCCGGATGATTACGTTTTTCATGGGAGTTGGACCGAGAACATGCGACAACTCGGCAATGCGGTTCCGGTGCAACTCGCGGAGCTTGTGGTGAACAGTGTTCGCGAGCGACTTTCATCACCCGGAAAGGCGGTCTGATCAATGGCGGAAATGTTCAATCCAATCGAGTTTGTTGCCGCGCTCCGGGAGCTTACGGGAAAACTTCCCAATGAAATAGAGCCACCCAACATCCCTTCCCCTCGTCTCAAAGAACTGAAAAACGACATAGCGGCGGCTGTGGCGCGGTTGACAAGCCTGTCACGTGAACTTGACCCGGTCCGCCAACCGCCGTTGGTGTTCGATCCCTCGGATCCAAGAGTGATTGGCGAACTCATTGGTCGTACCATGCTGGAGCAGTCTCGTCATTCCATGACGGAAATAGGCCGTTTCTATGGCTCCGGAGTATATGCCATATATTACAACGGCAATTTTCCCGCGTACGCGTCGATACGCGGGACAAAGCGCCCAATATATATCGGCAAAGCCGACCCGGCCAACCCCGACGCCGTCACGGTGGAGGAACAGGAGGAACGCCTCTCCCGGCGCCTGCGCGATCATGTGAAAAGTATACTGGCGGTTGAGAATTACGCGCGTGAAAATGGAATCGCTGGACAACTCCAACTGAGGGATTTCGACTGTCGGTATCTGGTGGTGAAGAGTGCCTGGCAAAAAACCGCCGAGGAATACCTTATTAATCAGTTCAAGCCGGTCTGGAATAACGAAATGAAGGTTTGCTACGGCTTTGGCAAACATGGCGATTCGAGTGACACGCGGTCAAACACCCGCTCCCCGTGGGATACCTTGCATCCCGGACGTAAATGGGCGTTGGGAGAGGGAAATACCGATCATCCCAAAAATATGAATGAATTAAGTGAAGATATCATGCTCTTTTTAAAGGAATCATTTTAATTTTCGCGTGGAGAAGTATTCGCAATGTTATCATCTTCAAAGCAATTGCCTCCACAATTAATCGCATTGACGCAAGATGCCTGTAACAGCGCATTTTGGCGGAAAATGGCTCTGAAGTTATTTTTACGACAACACAAGATCTCGGACTCCCAGCTCGCGTCATTAACGGAAAGCGAAACAAAACGTGATTTCATAGCCAGACTATTCCTTGCATTGATCCAACTTCCAAACAATGAAGGTCACCAAACGATACTTGAAATCGCATACTCGCTCTCGGGAATGGAGCATTTCCCAGATTTAGAAAATTGGGAAGATTCCAATGAGAAAATCTCAAGAGCACGCGACGCCATATCACGCCTCCGAACTGAAGTACAAAAAATAAAGCGGCTTGAAAACGAGCTAATCAATGCTGAGCATAGGCGGCAACGAGCGACTATAGAGCGAGAGAGAATTATTGCCTCTCAACAAGGACTGCAGAAACTGGCGGAATCATTACAAGTCCTAATCCCACGGCAAGGTACTCCGGGTGGGGGCTACGCATTCGAAGAATGGTTCTACGAGCTGACTAATTTTGCCGAAGTATCATCGCGGAAACCCTATAAAGATCCTAATGGTAGGCAGATTGATGGCTCGATTACCATCGACGGAACGACATTTCTTGTGGAGTGTAAATTTTTAAAAGGACAAGTTGAGGTGCAGGACATCGATGTCTTTCTTAGTAAAATTGGCACAAAAGCTGATAATACCATGGGCATTATGATTTCCATGTCGGGATACAATAACGGAGCGATTAAAACAGCCTCACGGGATCGTACCCCGCTGTTGTTATTGGATTACTCACATATTTATTCGATAATCCTTCCTGGTATCCTTAGTTTAAAGGAAGTCGTCCAACGCATCGGAAGGCATGCCTCTCAAACAGGTGAATCTTATTTGTCGGTGGAGAATTTTTCAGGATAGATCGAAAAATACTGAATTGGAAAGATATTTCTAGATTACCGCAAAAACAATGCCAACAATAATTCCTTTATTTTTTAGAGATCTGCACATGGCTCCTAACGGATTCGCTGTTACACGAGAAGAACTATATAAGCAAGTGTGGGAAACACCGATGCGCACACTCGCGCAACAATATGGGCTTTCCGACAATGGCTTGGCAAAAATCTGCCGCAGATTGAATATCCCGTATCCCGGTCGCGGATTTTGGCGTAAGCGGGAGACTGGAAAAAAGGTCAAAATTAAAGCGTTACCAAGTAATAACGGCAAATATCCAAACTCAGTGCACATCACTCCTTCACCCAAACCCGATCCGATTGATCTGGATAAGTTGAGAATGCGGGATGAAGAAGCAAATGCCGTTCTTCAATCAATAAGCACCAATGCGCGCGAAATTTCAATCGCGGTTCCGAAACAGATATCTTCCTGGCATCCTGCTATTGTAAAGTTATTCGATCACCATAAACGCTACTACTCGTCCCAATACGAGCCAACGGGCATTCAAAAGAGGCAATATCGAATTCTCCATGCTCTTTTTAGAGAACTTGAAAAACGTGGCGGGCGGGGATGCTGGGGAGAAGTTTGGTTCGAACACAGAGGGGTGAGAAGTCGGCGTGATGTCGGTTTTTATCTGACGATTCATGATGAACGTCTCGACTTTATTCTGGAGGAAACAGAGCGGTATGTCAAAACACCGATTACAGAAGCGAACAGGGGTTGGCTGGGACCTGGGCGAAAATGGCTCCACGAATATCTCCCAACAGGGTTACTACGGTTCAAAATTAAAACATACCTTCATTACGGATTCCCTAATTGCTGGGAAGAAACGTCAGAAACTCCCCTGGAAGAAAGTTTGCCAGAAATCGTGGCGACCATTGTGGCGAGCAATTCTTATCTCGCTGATCGCCGCAAAGAGAGGGAAAGAGAAGAGCGCCGCCGTACAATACTGGCACAAAAAAAATACCGCTCTGAACGAAGGCAAAAAATCCGCGAAAATCAATGGAAGCAGTTTCTTGAAATTTCTAACCAATACGATGTTGTCCAGAAAGCCAGAGCTCTTCTTAATAAACTTACCTCCGAAAATTTCAATGCATCGATGAGAATCGGAAAAAAAGACACTGGAGAATGGCTAACATGGTTAGAGACAAGAATACATGACGAGGAAGATAAATTTGAATGTGAATCAATACTTCAAACCCTATCTGAAGCCAAACCCTACTAACGATTAGGAATCGAACCCAAGTCCTTTTACCGGAATCGAATTGACGACCTCAATGGACCATAATGGGCTAAAAATTGGAAATCAGGAAATTTTTCTTTTCTAACCCTCTTTTTTTCCAAAATTTGCATTTTGTTGGTCTTTCCGCTGGTTTCGGGTTTTTCTCGTCTCGCGAAATCGCTTGAATTATAAGGGTTTTTTGCGTTTTTTGAAGTCAATTCGATTCCCGCCGCCTCCACCATTTATTTTCCTTCGTAAAGCCCCGTCTGACGGGGCTTTACGTGTTTTACGGGGTAGTGAGATTGAGGGGTTGTAGGGTCAAATTTGCTTCCGTTATGGTCTCTCGAAGGGTGTCCTTGCGGTAACCGGTTGGGACCATGGAAGATCCATGGGTGTCTAGGACGGACTGATCGGGATAGTTCGCCTTCAGCAAGCCCTACAGGATTCCCGCAGTTCGACGTGCCACCGGCTTTTTCTCTAATAGCTTGATTACCCTACTTCGGAAAAACCGTAGCACATATGAGTGAACCGTCCCATCTGGGTAGAGGATTCGGTTTGCAATCAAGGAGCGCAGTTGCGTGTCCAAGCGGGTCCGTCCTACAACAGCATGCACATCCTTCTTCATAAAATGCACGTTTTGCCATAGCCAATTCCACTGCTCCACCTCGTTCCATTGTTTGGAAAAAGGGGCAGGTGATTCAGCTCCGACAATCAAAACATTGGGCCAAGCCAATGTCAAGCGAACCATTAGGGGATCTTCTCCCACAATCAGGATGGCTTCAGGATTCTCCTTGCCCTTGAAATCGGATAATATACGGTTAAAAGTAGTCTTAGTTGAGTTCATAACCACTCCTCACTTGATTTTTCTCCCTAATAACGCGCCTCCAAAAACGATGCTGCCAACCCATGCAATGCTTGAGTGACAGGCACTTCCCGCATTGGGTGCATCCATGTATGGCGAGTTGTTTCTGTGAACGGTCGAACTGTCTGCACCGCATGCACTGCATGGTGCAAAAACCAGTGTCGGCGATATTCTCGGGTATATCGAAAATGCGTATCTCATTGTCTTTTCGTATCCACTTCCCTTTCAATGGCTCAAGGTGTTGTTCTGCAATCCATTCCGATTCACGGATAAAATATGCTAATACACCCGATGCACGACGAAACTTTATCGCTCCGACCTTCTCTTGCTCTTTTCGTCTTCGCCAATGCACAAACCCGTGTCGTTCCAACTTTTCTTCGCGCGAGCGCATTTTTTCGTTTTCCGCCACACAATCCACCAACCCACTTCCAAATAGCATTTCATCGATTTGGCGATAATACCGGGCGCACTCATCAGGAAATCGCTGTTTGCTATAGGACATTTTTTTGGGATCCGCCGACGTATAGCAACAAATGCAGTAGGTACGCGATAAATTTTCGTAAAGTGGATTGAATGGCAGATTGTACCGTTCCTGGATGATTCGCAATATTTCCTCTTTGGAGAAGTTCAACATGGGATTGATTGTTGGCAGTTGCAGGGGCTTATATACCTCTAACTCCCGATGGAATTTCTTGCTGTATTCACTGCCCGAAATACCACGAAACATGACTCCATCGCTTGGAGAAGTCGCACCTTTTCCACGTAGCCAATCCAAAAAGGCTGTTCCCACCAACATGGGAACACACCACGCATCATATCTGGTGATAAATCCCATCCCTCTTTCCATCAATTCAAAATAGCTTAAAAACGGCCTGGCAATTTCCACGTTGAATCCGTATCCTCGCATGCAATTCAAATATGCTTTACACTCGGGGAATTCGAAATCATGGCTGGAATATAGGCACGGCGGCTTTTCAGGCGCTACAGCCTCGTAAAGCATCGCGGCCATGGCCAGGCTGTCCTTACCCGTGGAGAAAGCCACGAACGGCATCCTCTCTTTGACGGTCGGCCAGAGTTTCCGCAGTCGTGCAACGGTTTTATCGATTTTTGTGGTTAATTTCCTGTTCATCGCTTTTCTTTCAGTCCAAGAAGCTTTTTGACGACTTGTCCGGCGGCGACAGCCGGATCCCTATCGTTTATGTGAAATCGTTTCGCTTTCGCAGCGAACGCATCACGAAAAGCCAACTTTACATCCATGGGGACTCGTAATTTTATGACAGCCCAACGCGAAGCTGTTTCCACGGCTAATTCAGCATCAAAATGTCTTCCAGTCGATTTCGATAGTCGGGCCGAGTCTTGCCTCAAGCTCATCCTTGTCAAAGCCCAAGGATTCCATATCAAATTGTTCTTTCGAAAGGGTGTCTAAGAGATCAAGAAGCAAACCATCTTCCCACTGTGCTCGCTTTGCGGTCTGGTTATCGGCAATGTTAAAAGCCACGAATTTTTTGCCGGTCAACGCATCAACCCTGATAACCGGCACGGTTTTCAACCCAAGTTTTTTCGCCGCCCTCCAACGGGTATGGCCGGCACAAATTCGATTGACCGGGCCAACGATTATCGGGCAGTTGAAACCAGACGCAGAAATACTACGAGCCACAGCGTCGACTGCCTGGTCATTCTTTCTGGGATTTTTATCAAACGGAATAATCTTATCAACACGGACTCTCTCGATACGCATTACACTTCCTTTCAAAACCAACCATCAAGCTTTTACCTGGACAATGAGCGCAAACCGACCAAAATAAAGAATTCAACCTTATTATTGGAGAAATACAATGAGCGCCACAGGTCAGAAATCCCTCTTTCCAGAGCTTCCGGAAGCCAGTTTGCAAAAAGGTAAAATTGACACCGACCGCCCGGGAAAGGAACCTGTGCTGGTCAGCCTCTGTTTTTTGGGGGTTCCCTGCCGCTGGCACGGAAGATGCGCCAAGCGCCGCGACGGCCTGCTCGACAAACTTAAGGAAAAATATGTCCTCGTCCCCGTCTGTCCCGAGCAATTGGGTGGCATGCCAACTCCGCGTACCAGCGAGACGCTTCGCGGCGGTACCGGCGCACAGGTACTGGACGAGGGATGGAGGCTGTTTGCGCCGGAGACGAATGAGGACGTGACGGATTTCCATGTGAAAGGATCGCACGTCGCCCTGGAGATTGCCCGACAGGTCGGAGCCGAGCGGGCGTATCTCAAGGGAGGTTCACCCAGTTGTGACAAGGACGGGATAACTGGAGAGGTTCTCAGGCGTGGCGGAATCCATGTTGTACGCGTTGATTGAATCATAGGTTGTCCTCCGTAACTATACGATAGCATCAATATCCACTTCATCTACCGTATCTCAGTTCACGCTCTCCAACAAAAAAATACTGACCTTGTTTCTTTTTTGAAAACTAAAGAATGTCCCACCCGGCGCGTGAACGCTGGTATATTCCTTCTTGTGTGGTCAACAATTAAGGCTGAAATAAGGAGGAGTTAAAAATGGGAAATTTCAAGAAAACAACGATGGTTGTGACTGAATGCGATATTGGTTTAATACACCCCTATCCTGGAAATCCGCGCAAGACCACGAGAGCCGTCAAACCCGTGGCAAATTCGATTCGGAGGTTCGGATTTCGACAGCCTATTGTGGTTGATTAAAGAAAATTCTGTTACATATTGCCGGTTACGCAAATAATCGCCAAGGCGATCAAATTGCTCAAAGCGCAATCTCCGGGGTTGAAATTGATTGTCTCATACTCGGACCCGGACGTCGGTCATCATGGCGGGATTTATCAGGCGGGGAACTGGATATATCAGGGCCAAACGAAAGAGCAAACAGCATTCAGGGTGGAGGGAAAAATCGTTCACCGCCGCTCATTGCATTCGCAGTATGGCACTTCGCGCATAAGCGACCTGGTGTCTCGCGGACTTGAGGTGGAATTGGTAAGACTTCCCGGAAGGCACAAATATTTTTGTCCTTTGGATAAGTTGACTCGCAAAAAAGTACTGCCATTGAAAAACCATATCCAAATTGTCTATAGACCGGCTCAACGGCGGACGGAACGGAATTTGGGGATGTCCTAATCTATTCTCGATATTTTACGGCTCTCGAGTTTTGCGAATAAATTACCGGTTTTTTCCTTGGGCCGGCAGGTGCCTCCTCCAGAAAACTCGGCAAGCGGATGGCAACATTCGTTGGCAAGATCGGGATTCTTGCAGGAACACAGGCGCAGGTGAATCCCGTGACTCAGTGCAATTACTCTGAGAACCTTATATTTGTTCGCGCGATAGCCGGAAGCAGGAACCATGATGCTGCTTCGCCGATCCGGGCTTTCCAGTTGTTTGGTAAATATCCTGGACTCGATTTCACGAAAGCGCCAATCGCCGTACCGACACTCCATGCACTCCAGATTTCCCGGTCGAAGAAAGAGATACGACATCGATCCGCGAGTGACGCCGCAACGCGAGACCGCCGCCATAATGTGCTCGAACCGATCTTCGTCGTCCGTCAATTCCGGAATGAGGGGAATCATGCGTATTTCAAGAGAAACGCCAGCAACGCCTAATTCCTTTAACAACCGCAGCCGTTCCGGTACCGAAGGTGCGCAGGGTTCGAGCAATTGGCGTATGTCGTCGTCCACAGTAGTGAGGCCGATTTCAACATATACCCGATCATGGTGCTGTGCGAACAATTCGATGAAACGGGTGGGTATGATGCCTTTTGTGGAAATTAGTATCCGCGAACCAGCCTTCAGCAGGAGCGACATGCAATCATGGAGACATTCAAGAGTCTGTGGGAAAGGCGCGAATGGATCGCAAGCGGAACTGAAAAATACCATATCCGGCGCCTTCCTTTTTCGTGGCAGCTGCTCCGCCAACGCCTGGAAGGTGTTGGCGTAAAAAACCACCTTTCCTTTTCCCGGATAATTTCGAAAGCTTTGCGCGTAGCAATAGCGGCATGAAAAGGAACAACCGGCGGTGAGGTTTATGGTATGAAATGGCAAGAGACAAGGGATGGACGGGTGCGTAAGCACCGCTCCTTTACGGTCTGAAAAAATCAGGTCTACCATAGTCGCTCCATCGGAAGAAGCATTTCACCAACGTGTCGGGACCTATTTGATTGTTTGTGGAGGTAGAGCGTTAGTCAACCGGAAACGGGACTGGCTATCGTTTTTGGTACCGTTACCGGCTTCTGAAGCCGCTCTGTGCAGAAAGGCACAAGGGCGCCTTTCTGCTTCTTGAAGTGGGAACCGTAGTTCCCACGTTGGAGTAGTCTCCGTTCCCACGTACATGGGAACTACGGTTCCCACAAGGAACGGCACACCTCCTTTCCCTACGCAGAGTCAGGAAAAATCCTTTCCCACTTGCTTACTTTGGGCATTAACCCTCAACCTGGGTATCTGCAAACCTCCCGTGAGCCGTCTGGCTGGCTCTGTTCGTGCCGGCCGACCGGTAAGGACGACTTCCCACTTGGCTATTGCTACTACCGTATCCATGGCAACCCTCACCTACAAAACCCTATTCAGTTTTATAGGCGTTCATCGGCGAGGTCGTATCAACGCCAGGGCAAGGCAGCTTCCGTACGCCACGCCACCGTAGCGTCACTGGTTTCATGACCGTGCCAACCCCGTCCTCCACTCTTTCCTTGGCCCAACCCTTGATTTCCTATAAATCGCCAGTCCCACCACCCCACCATGAGCCCCAATCGACCCTCCACCCCGTTCGACAAATATAACGGGAGCATTACGGAGACAGCGGCCACCCAGCTACATGACGTAAATGCGGTGAGACGGGACATGAAGCTACTTCGAGAGGGTTTCAGGTTGCGGGTTTCCCACCCTCAACATTAAGTAAATGTTTGAATCGCCGTGCTTAGGGCGATATTAGTTTTGAGAGCTCTGCCCCAGAAAGGAGAGGCTATGGAAGAAATGGGTACGAAGGAAACAAAGGCGTGCATCAGAACGCTATCGAGGTTGTCCGCCCTCCTGAGCGGTACGGCTAGGCGCAAGCGTGGTAGAAAGGCATCTTCACCGGCGTCTATAAAAAAGGACGAACTTCTCTGAAGGGAATGGGAAAAGACACGCGTGAACGGCATACTCAAAGGGAAATTCTGCAACGACAAGAATATGACCATTAGGGAATTGGATATGGCCGGCACAGATTCGACTGTCCGGGATAACGATTATCGGGCAGGTAATTTCAAAGGCGGCAATAATGTGAGCCATGGCTTCAACTGCTAGATCATTCTTCTGGGATTTTTATCGAACGGAACAAGTGTATCCACACGGACGCTCTCAACACGCATGTCACTTCCTTTCAAAAACAACCATCACGTTTTACCTAGACAATCAACGCAAATCGATCAAAATAAGAGATACAGCAACCTTATTATTGGAGAAGTATTATGAGGGCCACAGGTCAGAAATCCCTCTTTCCGGAGCTTCCGGGAGATAGTTCGCATAAAGAAGGAGTTAACATACACCATCCGGGAAAGGAACCTGTGTTGGTCAGCCTCTGTTTTTGGGAATTCCCTGTCGATGGCACGGCAGATGCGCCAAACGCCGGTGCCGAAAATCGGTTACACGAATATTCAGAGTGGGATGGCATTGACGACACGTAGTACGCGCGTTACGCAAATAGTCGTAAAGGCGAAAAAATTGCCCAAAGCGCAATCTCCGGGCTTGAAATTGATTGCCTCATACTCGGATCCTGACATTGGTCATCATGGCGGGATTTATCAGGCGGGGAACTGGATTTTTAGGGCCAAACCAAAGGTCAAACCGCCTCCAGAGTGCGGGTGTTATAGCGACGACTCTAGATTCATGTGATTGAATTGTGCATCTAAATTTGAACGAAAATGTGCGGGATTTCAGGATCTTATCTGACTGTGGTCGTGGCTTTTGTCGTGTAGGTTACACTTGGCATTATGCTAACCTCGCGGAATTGTACAAGATGAATTATCTTGCTGTATGGTGAGCGCTGGTCCGCAGTTCATGGCTCCATCGGTTTATTGCGAAAAAGATTATTTCCACCGTTTCAACGTCGTCAAAAATTCTCGCAGCATCGGCCTAGCCTCATCGACGGTATAGTTGTTTCCGGTTTCTTCATTCCAGTGATCAAGAAACCGCAGATTGGATTCCACCATCTCCTCCACCGTCGCCTCGCGGGTGAATTTTCCGTTCTGGTAGCAATACGTGCAAAACTCCGCTTGAGGCGTCCCATCAGCGTTCGTCCCGAAATCCTCCGGGGATCGTAGATTCATCCCGCAACTTTGACAGACCCGTTCTTCCATGGAAAGTCTCCTTTATAGAGGCAAAAAACAGAATCCTATTCGATGTGCGCCGAATGGTTCCCTTTGCTCCCCAGGTATTCGCGAAATCGCCACGCCACGGTTCCTGGCTTGCGGCGCGTGGACCAGATAACGTCCACGTTTATCCGCCACGGCGTCCGCCGGTACGCTTCGAGCTGTAGCCGCACCAGGTCGCCGCTCTCGTAATACGGCTCGGCCAGGTGTTCCGGCAGCACCGCCCAGCCCAGTCCCTGGCGCACCGCCTCGATTATCGCGGCATAACTGCAGAATGACCAGGAATCGCTCGACTCGAGGTGCTGATTGGTGGGCATTCGTCTGACGTTCGGAGCGTATTCGATCTGCCTGGCGCTGTTGAGATGGCTGAAGCGGATAAGGCGGACGTCGGCCAATCGGTGGTTTTTCCCGACAACGTTCACGAGCCGCAGCCGGCCCAGGCGAAAAAATCCGATGTCCTCGGGATAATGGTAGTTCACCACCGTCAGGCCGACGTCGGCTTCGCCTTTCCGGATCTTTTCAGTCACACCTTCCGCGTCAGGAGGGACGGCGTTGATGCGCACATGCGGAAATTCGTCGGCGAGGACGGCCAGGGCATTCACCAGCAGATCCGCGGGCAGCGTTTCGTCGACGCAGAGATTCACCGAATCCTCCACCTCCCGCATCAGGTTCAGCGAATGTTCCTCGAAGGCGCGGCTGTGAAAAAGCACGGACTCCGCTTCCGGCAGCAGACTTTTTCCTTCCTCGGTGAGGACGGGAAATTTTCCCGATCTGTCGAAAAGCTGGACGCCGAGATCAATTTCGAGGTTGGCGACGGCAAGGCTTACCGTCGACTGCGCTTTTCCCAGCACCCTGGCGGCCTTGGAGATGGAGGAATGCCGGGCCGCGAGGACAAAGGCTTCTATCTGATCGAGGGAATAGCGCATGCGCTGACCTATCGAAAGAATCGATGATATCCAATTTGCGGCTGCCGGTTTGTTTTGGTATAAAGCCCTCGCTCGTGAGGCGGGCCTGAACTTTTCATGTAAAAATCACCCCCGTATTGTGCCGCCTCATCCCCTTGAACGCCAACAAAAAACCAAGGGCGATTCTACGCCGCCGTCTCGTCGCCCGATGCTCAGTCTTGTCGAAAAACCCCGTTTCTATTAGGAGGCAACCCATGCACAACAAACCATCGGTTTCACCCGACGCCGTGTCCGGCGCAGCGGTACCGCGCGATCTTGAGATGCTCCGGACGGCTATCCGCCTCGCCGAGGAATCCCGGGCCGACGGACGCCATCCCTTCGCCGCCATCGTCGTCGACGCCGGTGGCGGCATCGTGGCCCAAGCGTTCAATAATTCGCGCCCGCCCCAGGGCGACCCGACTCAGCACGCCGAACTTCGCGCCGCTGCCATGGCGGCGGGCAAACTATCCCCGTCAGAATTGGCCAAGAGCACCCTTTACACCAGCGCCGAGCCATGCTGCATGTGTGCGGGAGCCATCTATTGGTGCGGTATCGGCCGTGTCGTCTACGGCCTGTCCGAGGAAAAACTCCTCGGCATCACCGGCAGCCACCCGGAAAATCCCACCCTGAGCCTTCCATGCCGAACGGTATTCGCGTCCGGACAGCGTCCCACCGAGGCCATCGGTCCGCTGCTCGAGGATGAAGCGGCCAGGGCGCACCTCGGTTTCTGGAAATAGGCTCTTTTCTTTCCGGGACCGAGCCGCCCGGAACATCGACGGAAGGGAAGGAAACGGAATCATGAACGCAACCGACGAAAACAGGGGCGCCTTCGACATCACCGAAGGAGTCGACACCGACCATGCGTTTTGCAGCGTTCCCACCGACAAGCGAAAAAGTTACTTCAGCCTGACCGTGGTGTGGACGGGCTACGTCTTCGTCATCACCAGCATGATGGTCGGGGGCGGCCTTGCAGCCGGGCTGACCTTCCGGCAAATCCTCGCCGTATCCATCATCGGCAATCTTTTCCTCGGCGTCATCGCTACCCTTGTGAGTTACATTTCCAGCCGCGAGGGGCTGTCATTCGCGCTCCTCACCCGCTACAGCTTCGGGTTGAAAGGATCGCGGATTGCGTCGTTCTTCGTACCGGCGGTGAATCTGGGCTGGTACATTATCCAGGCAGCCACCTACGGGCATTACATCGCCCTTATCTTCGGTTTGGGTGATTTCGGCGAAGCGCTGTGCATGATGGCTTCCGCCATCCTTATGGGCGTCTTCGCCTTTGTGGGGATGAACGCGATAACTATCCTCGGCTACGTCTCCATCCCCGCCATCGTTTTTCTGTCCATCGCCACCTCCATTCGCGCCACCGAAGTGGCGGGCGGTTTTCAGAACATCCTTAATCACGTTCCCGCCGCCCCCATTTCGCTTGGCATCGGCGTCACCGCCGTCATCGGCACCTGGATACTCTCGACCTCCACCTGCATCGCCGACATCATGCGTTACGCGAAAACGCCCGGTGGGGCCATCGCCAGCGCCCTCACCGGCCTTATTCTCGGCAACACCCTCATGATTGTCTGCGGCGCCCTCGCCTCCATCGCCGTCAACGACTCGGATCTCCCCGCCGTCCTCCTCTCAATGGGTCTTCTCATCCCTTCATTCATTCTTATGACCACCAACATCTTCACCACCAACGCCGCCAACCTCTACTCGAACTCTCTGAACCTCGCCAATTCCTTTCGCGTCAACCGCCGCAAGATGATCATCGTCATACTCGTCATCGCCGCCCTGGTGACTCTTGTAAAGCCATACCGCATCGGCGCGCTCTTCGCCTTTCTTGACACCCTCGGCAATGTCGTGCCGCCGCTGGCCGGCATCATCATCGCCGACGCGTTCCTCGTGCGAAAGCTCGACTTCCCCGCTCTCGACGCCCATGCTTTCCGCAACTGGAATCCGGCCGCTTTCGTCACATGGCTGGCGGCGCTCGTTCTCTCGTTCGCCGTTCCCTTCGAACTGCCCGCTTTGGTGAGCCTTGTCGCCTCCATCATTCTTTATCCGATATGCAACCGCTTCCTCGGCGGCGAAATCGCCGGCGCGGCGAAAGGAGACAATCATGGGAAAATATAAAGCCAGCGCCGTCGCCGGCACCGTCCTAATGGGCATCAGCTCTTTCGTGGCGTGTCTGGCCAAGGACAACGGCATGATCCTGATCGGCAACGCCGGTCTCCTGATTAGCATCGCCGTCATGTCGTTCGGCTTCAGCAAGTGGCAGCCCTGAGCGCGGCGGGAAGCGTCTGCACCGCCATGCGGAAATAAGAAACTTCATCCATCAAACAAGCGTGGCAGGCGAGGAATCGCCTGCCACGATGTATTAACGCGTGCCACACCCACATCAGCGTTTCCAATAAAAAGGTGGTCTATTTCTTTGGCGCGTTTCTCCGATGGCCGCCTGTGCGTTCCGATAGGAATACACGCGTTCCACCGCGACAATTTCCCGGTCCCTGCCGATTCGAGAGTCGCCAGGGTGGTCAGGGAGACGTTGGCTAATTCGCGTAACGTGAGTGGAACTCCTCGCCCGAGACGAGCTTGTCGATAAAGCTTCGGATGCTTTCGT
>Ga0192244_10398_pt1 | contig 17735 bp, 13 predicted proteins | sample Koala_Koa27_L3_FD_131234 | JGI IMG/M metagenome (GOLD analysis project Ga0192244, IMG submission 131234) | Enriched cells from koala feces incubated with labeled cellulose particles, San Francisco Zoo, California, United States - Koala_Koa2-7_L3 ... | reverse complement strand
GAATGAAACGTAATCTGTATGTCAACTTACGCAATAGAATCCGATAGAGCGTAAGAGTACATACCAGACCGCAACGATGTAAATCGTACGTCTGTAAACCACCTAGAAGCCTTCTGAAAGGGGAAATACTTATAATCTGTCAGAAACCAGCTCCTGACCTCCAACATAGAGTGCTTACCTCCTGGTTTTATCTTTATTGAGATAAACATTGTTTTCACCGTCTATGGAAACTGTCAACGAAACTCCTATCTCTTCTATTCCGATTACAGCCGTAGCAGCATCGGGTGTAATAGCCTCCAGTTTAATGAAACGTGCCATTTCACATTGAGGAAGTGTAACCGTCTGAGGCAAAGGATTGTGCATAATGTTGCTAAACTCTCCACCGGCAATCACTCTCTTCCAGGACTTTCCGTCTATACTTGTATAAAAATCGTAACGATAAGCCATCGTAGCTTTTGCCTGCTCATGGAGCGGTGCATAGGTAAAGCCTTTCAATGAAACGGTTTTGCCCAAATCAATGATAAGTGGCTGGTCGGAAATTTTAGCCCAAGCACTACGGGGCAAATCATTCCACGAAGCAGCCTCTTGACGTTCTTCCAGCGGTTCCGCATAGTAAGCAGCTACATTGCAGATATGTGCTTCCAGCCTCGTTCCAACTATGCGTATTCTCAATGCTTCGGCCTCCAAATCGGGAAAACGCAACATACGCTTGTAACCGATGGTAGTACCTTTACCAACAGATTGCCATACACCGTCTACGCAGGCCTCAACCGTAAACTCTTCCACGCGTTGTCCGCGGGTAATATCTTCCTGTAACAGAACTACATTAACCTTTGAGCCAGGTTGCAGGTTATACACACGCTCGTCGCCTCCTTTAGCAGTCCAAACGGTTTGTCCATCCATCACTGCATTCCGACTGAACATCTGTTGGCGATAGGCAGCAAACTCTTTCAAACGTGCAACGTCCGCTTCATGAATCAGTCCACGAGTATCCGGGGGAATATTGAGCAACAAAACAGAATTATATCCTACCGACTGGAAATATATATCGGTCAAATGCTTCAAACTCTTTACCTGTGCATTTTCTTTTTCGTGCCAAAACCATCCCGGACGAATGGACACATCGACTTCGGAAGGATACCAGAACAGCTCGGTGGCATGTTCCAGCATTTTACGGCTTCCCAAATCTACCGCCTGCTCATACACCCCCAAGCGTTTGTTGTTAGCTTCCGAACGGGCATAAATGCCTGGAGTAAGTACGGTGACACTCCACTCGGTTTCGCGACCTATCCCTTTCTCATTGCCTACCCAACGGACATCATCCCCCATAATCGCCATAACGGCTTTGGGCTGTAAGCGCTGGATTGTTTCATAAAATGCTTCCCAATCGTATTCCTGCCTTTTCCCATTGGGACCTTCGCCATTGGCACCATCAAACCAGACTTCGTGTACCTCACCATAATTGGTCAACAATTCCGTCAATTGCTGAATAAAGAACTGGTTATAGCGCGGAGAATCACCATAACAATCGGCATTCCGATCCCACGGCGAAAGATAAATGCCAAACTTCATACCGTATTTCGTACATGCTTCACGTAATTCTCTCACCACATCCCCCTTGCCATTCCGCCAAGGTGAAGAAGCAACTGAATGAGTGGTAGTCTTGGTAGGCCACAGGCAAAAACCATCGTGGTGCTTGGCTGTCAGCAGCACCATCTTAAAGCCTGTTGCTTTTAAGTTACGTACCCATTGTTCAGCATCCAATTCTGCTGGATTGAATAAAGCAGGATCTTCAGTCCCGTCCCCCCATTCCCTACCGGTAAACGTATTGATACCAAAATGCAGAAAGGCAGTCAGTTCCATCTTTTGCCACTCCAGTTGCTGAGGTGAAGGCACCAAACGGGCAGCCATAGATACCTTTTGTTCAATAGTAGCCCCGGTCGGAAAACTCAAATGCTTTACAAAAAATGCAGTATCCTGTTGTGCCTGTCCTACAAATGAAAAAGTCAGCAAAAGACATACGGTAATAAAAACTTTTACATTATTCATAAATCAGGGAATTTAAATACATTGTACTTGAATCGGGTACAGAAATCGTACATTACTTATCAAAATCCTGCCTTTCCCAAAAAAGAGATTGAGACACAATCACTATATCCTAGGGAAGAACAGATTTTCCACATCCGGCAATACCTAAAGTATCCCGAACCCCAAAAGAAAGCTCCTTCTATACACCTTCGTATTATGCATACTTCCATTTACTAATACCCATCATTCCTTATCACGCTCCGGAGAAAAACGAACCGGATCGTTATATTGCTCCTGTAAAACCCACATCTGCTCCTTCAAGTCAACAACCAAAGAATCATACTCCTTATTTCCATAAAGATTATGCAACTCATTTACGTCGTTTTGCAAATCATACAACTCCCATTCATCGATATCATTATAAAAATGGATCAGTTTATAACGCTCTGTACGAATACCATAATGACGTTTCACCATATGTTCGGCCGGATATTCGTAAAAGTGATAATACAATGCTTCGCGCCAGTTAGCCGGATGTTCTCCCTTCAGTAAAGGCAACAAAGATACGCCATGCATATCTTCGGGTACAGTTAAGCCTGCCAGTTCAAGGAAAGTAGGCGCATAATCAATATTCTGCACCATCTCCGTAATATCGCCGCGACGTTCAAATCCGTCGGGCAAACGCATGACAAGAGGGGTACGCATGGATTCTTCATACATAAACCGTTTGTCGAACCAGCCGTGTTCGCCCATATAGAAACCTTGGTCGGAAGTATAAACAACCAGTGTATTTTCCAACAGATTCTTTTCTTTCAGATAATCCAGCACACGACCTACATTGTCGTCCAACGACTTGACGGTTTTCATGTAGTCGCGCATATAGCGTTGGAACTTCCAGTTGGCCAAGTCTTTTCCTTGCGGATTTTTTTTGTAGAAGTCTGCGATGATGGGACCGTAGAATTTATCCCATGCTTCACGCTGTCCCTTATCCATACGCCCTAAAAACTTCTCATACAATGTCTTCAGACGTGAATCCTTATCAGGTCTCAACATCTTAAGGTCATAAATCATATCCATGTCCTTCACGACGCTCATCTCCTGGGCTGCTGCGGCCGGACGCCCCTCGTAATCATCGAAGAAAGTTTCGGGAAGCCGAAACGTCTTGTCTTCATACAACGCCAGGTTGCATGTATCGGCCATCCAATTCCGGTGAATGGCCTTGTGATGAATCAACAAGCAGAAAGGTTTGTCCTTATCGCGTTTGTTTTCCATCCAGTCGATGGCATCATCTGTAATAAGGTTGGTAATATAGCCATGTTTCTGAATGGTGTCATTGTCCTGCGTAATAAAGTCAGGGTTGTAATAATCACCTTGTCCCGGCAATATTTCCCAATAATTAAACCCGCTGGGCAGACTTTCCAGATGCCACTTCCCTACCAATGCTGTCTGATAACCGGCTTTCTGGAGCAGTTTAGGGAATGTTTGTTGCGAGCTATCGAAAACACAAGTCGTGTTGTCATAGAACTTGTTCCCGCATGAATGCTTACCTGTAATCATGCATGCACGGCTGGGCCCGCTCAGCGAATTAGCCACAAAACTATTGGTAAATCTCACCCCATCGGCCGCAATCCGATCCAGATTAGGGGTTTGGATATACCGCGTATCATAGCAGCTCATCATCTGTGACGTATGGTCATCGGTCATTATATACACGATATTGTATGCTTTCTTCACTTCCGCTTTTTGTTGCCCGCAAGACGACATCATTGAACCCAACGCCGCAAAGCCGGCTACAGGATAAAATAAATTCAGATTTTTCATAGTAACTTCATATTTATTCGTATAAAACCGGTTTGTCTATAACCTGTCAGAAACATGCTCCTGACCTGTTGAAAGCGCATTTCCAACCTGTAGGAAATTTACATCCAATAACGTACCGTTTAGTACATTGCTGTTATTTCATTTTCTTCGGCAAATTTGTTACGCCTGTCGTAATAAAAAGGGGCTGTGTCAGAATAAAAAAGTACAACTTTTCTTGCCAATTCCGGTTAAAGCGAAGCACCCCGAAAAACGAATGCTTTTTGTATCCGGCTCCTTCACTTCGTTCAAGATACCGTTTATCTTGATTGTACTTTTTTTATCTTGACACAGCCCCCACACAGTTCATCCCGACGGATGGTTATGCTTTCTTCAAAGCAGCGATGCTCTCTTTCAATGACTTGATGATACTTTCGGCATCAGCCTGCTTCTTGCGCTCAAGTTCGATAACGGCAGCCGGTGCATTGTTGACAAACTGCTCATTGCTAAGTTTCTTCAACACACCTTGCAGGAAGCCTTCCTTATGTTTCAGTTCAGCCTCCATACGGGCTATTTCGGCTTCAACATCAATCATATTGCCCAAAGGAACGGCATATTCGGTTGTACCTACCATGAAGGCGGCAGCACCGTCAGCCTTGGCCTCTACCACCTGAATGGCCGACAAATTGCACATCTTGGCAATTACCGCATTGAACGCAGCAACCGGATTTTCGCCTACGGCCTGCAATTCAAGCGCTTCTTTCTGTGCAATATTCTTCTGCAAACGGATGGAGCGTACATTGCTGATGATTTCTTTTACCACTTCAAACTCGCGTACGATGGCTTCGTCAACCTCTCCCGGAGCAGTCATAGGACTTACCATGAGGCTTTCTCCATCCTTACGGTCGATAATGTGTTGCCACAACTCTTCGGTAATGAAAGGCATAAACGGATGAAGCAGGTGCAACAGGTTGTCAAAGAAGCGGATTGTCGTATCATAAACCGTCTTACTGATGGGCTGGCCATAGGCCGGCTTTATCATTTCCAGATACCAGCTGGAGAACTCGTCCCAGAAGAGTTTATAAACAGCCATCAACGCTTCACTCAAACGGTATTTACTGAAAAGGTCGGCTACTTCAAGAGCTACTGCATTCTGCTTGGACTCAAACCATTTCATGGCAAGAACAGCTGCCTCGGGCGCTTCGGCCTCGGCACTCACTTCCCAACCTTTTACCAGGCGGAAAGCATTCCATATCTTGTTGTTGAAGTTACGGCCTTGCTCACACAGGGCGTCATCAAACAGGATGTCGTTACCGGCAGGAGCCGAAAGCATCATACCCATGCGCACACCGTCGGCGCCGTAGCGTTCGATGAGGTCCAACGGATCGGGCGAGTTACCAAGCGATTTGGACATCTTACGTCCCAGCTTGTCGCGCACGATACCGGTGAAGTAAACATTGCGGAAAGGCATGTCGCCCATGTATTCGTATCCGGCCATAATCATACGGGCCACCCAGAAGAAGATGATATCCGGGGCGGTCACCAGGTCGCTCGTCGGATAGTAATATTTGATTTCCTCGTTACCGGGGTTGTTGATACCGTCAAACAACGAAATGGGCCACAACCAGGAAGAGAACCAGGTATCAAGACAATCTTCGTCCTGACGCAGGTCTTCCAGCTTCAGGTCGGCCTTGCCGGTCTTTTCCTTCGCCAGTTCCAATGCCTTCTCGGGAGTCTCGGCCACCACGTATCCGCCTTCGGGCAGGAAGTAGGCAGGGACGCGGTGCCCCCACCACAGCTGGCGGCTGATGCACCAGTCCTTGATGTTCTCCAGCCAGTTCTTGTATGCATTCTTGTACTTGGCGGGATAGAACTTCAGCTCATCGTTCATTACAGGCGGCAAAGCCATGTCGGCAAAGTGCTGCATTTTGAGGAACCACTGCATGGAGAGCTTCGGCTCGATGGCCACGTTGGTACGTTCGGAGAAACCGACCTTGTTGGTATAGGCTTCCACCTTTTCCAGCAGGCCGGCGGTGGCAAGATCTTTCTCAATCTGCTCGCGCACATCAAAACGGTCCATACCTACATACAGACCGGCAGCTTCGCTCAAAGTACCGTTGTCATTGAAGATATCAATGCTGGGCAAGTTGTATTTTTCGCCCAACATATAGTCGTTCACATCGTGAGCCGGAGTTACTTTCAAACAGCCTGTACCAAACTCTACGTCAACGTATTCGTCCTGAATAACAGGAATAACGCGATTCACCAAAGGCACAATCACCTTCTTGCCTTTCAGCCACTGGTTCTTGGGGTCAGCCGGATTGATACACATGGCTGTATCGCCCATAATGGTTTCGGGACGTGTAGTGGCAACAACGGCATAACGGCGTCCTTCGGCATCGCGATGAACTACTTCACCCTCGGCACCGGTCTCGCCCGACATGTCGTCATCGGCTACATAATACTTCAGGTAATAGAGTTTGCTATGTTCTTCCTTGTAGATAACTTCCTCGTCGCTCAGTGCAGTCAGGGCTTTGGGATCCCAGTTTACCATACGTACACCGCGGTATATCAATCCCTTGTTATAAAGGTCTACAAATACCTTGATAACGCTTTCGCTACGCTTTTCGTCCATGGTAAAGGCAGTACGGTCCCAGTCGCACGAAGCACCAAGCTTGCGCAATTGTTTCAGGATGATGCCTCCGTGTTCGTCGGTCCATTCCCAGGCATGTTTCAGGAATTCCTCACGGGTCAGATCAGTCTTCTTGATTCCCTGCGCGGCAAGTTTGTTTACCACTTTGGCTTCGGTAGCAATGGAAGCATGGTCGGTACCCGGCACCCAGCAAGCATTTTTGCCTTCCATACGGGCACGACGTACGAGAATATCTTGGATGGTATTATTAAGCATGTGTCCCATGTGGAGCACTCCGGTGACGTTGGGGGGCGGAATGACGACGGTGTAAGGCTCACGACCATCGGGTTTTGAACTGAACAGTTTATGGTCCAACCAATACTGGTACCACTTTCCCTCCACATCAGCGGGGTTGTACTTACTTGCTAATTCCATTGTCTTAAAATATAAATTAGGGTTATAACGGGCACAAAATTACTAAAAAATGAAGAACGAAGAACTAAAAACAAAGAAATCCCTTGCTATGAGGAATAAAGAAGCGTTTTTCTGTGTAACTTTGTCCGACGCATTAACCATAAGAATCACGTGTTTCTGGATACATGAAAGGAAATGTTACCAACTTTTTAAAGCATATCCCCATACGTTGCTGGCTGCTACTCCTGCTATTGATTTTGGTAGGATGCGTCCAGCACATTACCAGCTGGAGTACAGGTTATTCCCAAACGCTTTATCCGGTTATTGCCAAGATACTAGGCGGCTTCGCACAATGGTTTCCATTTGCATTGGGCGACCTTTTTATAGCCTGTGCTGCCATATGGGTCATTGCCAGTCCTTTATACAGACGGTTGCTACAAAAGAAAAAGTGGAAAGAAATTTTATTCTCCGAGATTGAATTTCTGTTATGGATATACGTATGGTTCTATGCAGCATGGGGCTTGAACTACTCGCAACCGGACTTCTATGCTAGAACAGGAATCCCCCGTACGGAATATGCAGATGAAGATTTCAAGACTTTTGTAACCGCTTATGTAGATAGCCTGAACCAATCGTATACGGCAATACCTATAACGGATAAAGACAGCATTGCCCACGCCGTTGCAAACAGTTACCATTGTACAGAAGGATTACCTGGCATTCATCCGCTTTTCCAGAAGTATCCTAAAGCCAAAACCATGCTTTTTACCCCATTGGCTTCTATGGTTGGCGTAACAGGCAGTATGGGGCCATTTTTCTGCGAATTTACACTCAATGGAGAAATTCTGCCCTCGCACTATCTGGCGACTTTTGCACACGAGCTGGCACATTATCAAGGCATTTCACGCGAAGCGGAAGCCAACCTGTATGCCTACCTGGCGTGTACTCGCTCCAGCATAGCTTCTGTCCGTTTCAGCGGCTACCTGTCCATCCTGCCCCACGTATTGTCCAACGCTGCCCAACTACTGAAAGAGGAAGAATACGAGCAGGTATTCAAAAGCATACGTCCGGAAGTCATTGACCTGGCACGCTACAACCAGCAATACTGGGCGGACAAATACAGTCCCCTGATAGGCAACCTGCAAAAATGGCTTTACGAACTATACTTGAAAGGCAACCGCATTACCAGTGGCCGAAAGAACTACTCGGAAGTTATCGGATTACTGATTTCATACCAAAAACATAATTTATCAACCAATTAAACCAAATATAACGAACCATGCCACAACATTCAAGAAAAGAACAGATGGAAGCTTTTGGCCGCTTCCTTGATATTTTGGACGAGTTGCGCGAAAAATGTCCCTGGGATCGAAAACAAACCAATGAAAGCCTCCGCCCAAACACCATTGAAGAAACTTACGAGCTTTGCGATGCCCTGATGCGGGACGATAAACAAGACATCTGCAAAGAGTTGGGCGATGTATTGCTGCACGTAGCCTTCTATGCAAAGATAGGCAGCGAAACGGGCGATTTTGACATGAAAGACGTGTGCGACCGCCTGTGCGAAAAACTTATCTACCGCCATCCGCACGTATTTGGCGACACCAAAGCCGAAACCGCCGGCCAAGTTTCAGAAAACTGGGAACAGCTTAAACTCAAAGAAAAAGGTGGAAACAAAACCGTATTAAGCGGAGTACCCGCTGCACTCCCCTCACTTATCAAAGCCTGTCGCATTCAGGACAAAGCGCGCAATGTAGGTTTCGACTGGGAAGTACGAGAACAAGTATGGGATAAAGTCAAAGAAGAAATTCGGGAATTCCAGACCGAAGTAGGCGAAATGGACAAGGAAAAAGCGGAAGCTGAATTCGGCGATGTAATGTTCAGCCTCGTCAATGCGGCCCGGCTCTACAAAATAAACCCCGACAATGCGCTGGAACGTACCAACCAAAAATTCATACGCCGTTTCAACTACGTGGAAGAGCACAGCATCAAACAAGGCAAAGACCTGCATGACATGACCTTACAGGAAATGGATGAACTGTGGAATGAAGCCAAAATGCTGGAAAAAGGCCCGCATTCCTAATATCATTCTTTCACATGAATAGCAACCAATAAACTTGGCGGCTGTTACCCAACAAACAGAGCGGCCGGTTGGTGCAACAACCTGCTTGCACAAACCGACCGCTTTATATCAACCATAATACCTATTTATTACTTTCTTTTATCTCCCTGCTTGCCTTTTACCTTCATTTGCCTCAGTAAATCCCGATGGAAACGCATTTCAGCCTTTTGCACCAGATAGATTTTCCGGCAAGAAAGAATTTTCCTGAATTTCTCAAAATATGTTTTCTCAAGCCGGTCAGAAGCAATGCGGGCATCATAAACGCCCGTCATGATTTCTTCATACTGCGACTCTGTTGTATTTTCACTCTTTCCTTGCCGCATCAGTTTCCATGCCTCATCATTCAATTGCTTTTTACGATCTTGCAATTCAAAATACAGCGGAAAGAACTTGGCGGCCTCCTCTTGTGTCAGTTCAGCTTTCTCTGTAATAAAGGCCTGTTGTCTGGCTCGAAATTCTTCCGGAGTCAGGTGCTGGTTGCAACCATCTGCCGCCCGAAGCAAAGACAAGCTTCCACTCAGCAGCACAACAAACAAAACAATCAGTTTTTTCATTATCGTTAACATTTAAGTCCATCGTTATTATTCAGCCTCCACATCGGCCAAATATACATACAAGGCATAATCGCCCATCATCGCATTCTCTACAGCCATGTTTATGTATTCCATTTCCCTATCTTCCTCTTCACTGGCCGCCATATTATCCTCTGGATGGTGGTTGAAAGAAGCTACGCGAATAATCAATGCAGCACCAATAAACATGGCAGCCATATATAGCCATGGCCTTACCTTTTCCCATGTGGTAGGCTCTTTGCGCAATTCAACAAGGTTTTCCTTTTCAGGAAGCCGGCTCATCATCTCCGAAGTAAAACCTTCAAAGTATCCTTCAGGAACCTTAAAAGGGTTCCCAGTCCCTACCTTCTTCAATATTTTATCTTCTTCTTTCATAAGCTTTCTCCTTTCTGTTATATTAGATACATTTTCTTACGGAAGGTTTAATACTCTTCTTCTAAAAACTTTTCTATTTTTTTCACTGCATGATGGTAAGATGCTTTAAGGGCCCCCACCGAGGTACCGAAGATCTCGGACATCTCCTCATACTTCATGTCCTGATAATATTTCAGGTTAAACACCATCCGTTGCTTCTCGGGCAATGTCATCAAAGCCTTCTGAAGCGTCAGCTGAAGCCTATCACCTGAAAAGTAAGGATCGCTTTCCAATTTATGGAGCGTATCAGCCTCAGGATCATCCAACGACACCGTAGACGCAGCCCGCTGTTTATTCAGGAAAGTAAGGCATTCATTCAATGCTATGCGATAAAGCCAGGTAGAAAGTTTGGCCTCCGCCCGAAAGTAATCAATGTTAGTCCATGCTTTAATGAAAGTGTTCTGCAACAAGTCATTGGCATCTTCATGCGAAAGTACCATACGACGAATCTGCCAGTACAGCTGTTCGCTATACCGACCAACAATCAGCTCAAATCCACGCTTCTGTGTACTTTCATCCTGCAAAAGTGCCAGCACTTCGCGCTCATCATAGGAAGAATTCATAAAGATATCTACTTATTTGCCGAGCAAAGATAAGGCATTCCGGGCGATAAATCAAAAATCGGCCAGAGAAACACACAAGGTCTCCTTGGCCAGCAATGTATCCGGAAATATGGCCGATGCCTCTTTCAATAAAATACCCTCGTCTTCATAGCGTGCCGAGAAATGTCCTATCAACAGACGCTTAACCCCCGCCTGCCGGGCTATTTCGGCCGCCTGGGCCGCAGTCGTGTGAAAAGTTTCCTTAGCCCTGGCTCCGTCTTCGGAAGCAAACGTCGCTTCATGGAACAACAAATCAACCCCCTTGACTTGCCCTGCCACCGAAGGCAGACAAACCGTATCCGAACAATAGGCATACCGGCGTGGAGGGTCGGCCGGTTTGGTCAGCAAAGAATTGGGAATGACCTCTCCTGCTGGAGTTACATAATCGGCCCCGTTCTTAATGCGGTTCAGTTCATAAACAGGTACCTGGTAAAAGTCTACCATCTCACGCACAATATGCCTGGCTCCCTGTTTTTCTTCAAACAAAAAGCCACAACACGGCATGCGGTGGCGCAACGGAATGGTAGTGACCGTAAGCGAACGGTCTTCATAAATCAAGGCAGGCTCTTTGGTATCGAACTCATGGAACAGAAGCCTATACGTCATTTGTCTGTTAAAATACTCCAGCACAGGGGCCAGCAAGTCTTCCAGCCCTTTCGGAGAATGGATGTGCAACTCGGCCGTACGCCCCAGCAGGTTGAGTGTGGAAACCAGCCCGAACAATCCGAAGCAATGGTCGCCATGCAAATGGGAAATAAAAATATGATTCAACCGCGAAAACTTGAGACGTGACTTACGGAACTGCAACTGTGCTCCTTCGCCACAATCTATCATAAACAACTTGTCACGTACATTCACCACCTGACAGGTTGGAAAATGACGGGTAGTGGGCAATGCGGAACCACATCCCAGAATATGCAATTCAAACTTTTCCATTTCAAAAGCGGAATAACAGGCCTTATACCCCTACTTATTTTAAAAACAGAGACTTCACCTCTGAGTTATCAAACAGGATATACAGTACCTCACCCGAAGTATTCCCCGTATAGCGATAACCAATCCCCTTTCCGCATTTTGAACAAGATTCCAAAAACATTTTCATGGAAGCATCATCGACCGACCAGGAGGATTTTATCTGTTGCCTCAGCTGCCTTTCGTTTTCCTTCAGAACAGACATTTTGACAGCGTCCTCGTCAATGGTGTAATCATAAACCACCTGTTCTCCCTCCATGCCCAGCCTGACAAGCGTAGTCGCTTCATCCACGGTTATGGGCAGCGATACATTGGTAAGATTCACAATCTCTTCCAACTGTTTCCGGTCAATATCAGCTTGCGAGAGATTCTCATCCAGAATGGCCTTCAATTCGTCAGTATTCAGATAGCAAGACGCCTCTTGTCCGGAAGTTTTTCCCTTATAGATGTATTTTATGCCCGAACCGGCTTCAATAACCAGTTCCAGCGTTTTTTTAACGTCGCCCTTGGGGTTGCTCAGCATGGCACCTATACCCGCCTTCATGGACTCGGGGCTCTTGCTTAAAGCCTCCAGATTAAGGAATGCATCATCGACCGAGAGTTCATATACCACATCCGTTCCGTCAAAACGAATGCCGGTTACCTCACCTGCCGCCCCCAACGAAATGGGGCACTGCTTGTTGGCACTTTCAATTCCAGCTTCAAGCTTAGTCTTTTGACTACATCCTGCCACCAAGAACAAACAAGACAGCAGCAGCATTTTTAGAGTTGACTTTAACACGTTAAGCATATCAATCAATTTTAAGGTAAGTATTTCCGTACAGAAAAATCACAGTTCCTGTTTTTGCAAAGATAAGCATCCCGCACATTCAGACAAACTAAATCAACCTGAATAATCGTGAAATATTTTCCTTTTTCCATCTGTCAGCAACAAAAAAACGGGACATGCCTTCCAGCACGTCCCGCCATTCTTTATTTATACTAAAAAGTTATTACTTCTTTTCAGCTTCCAGCTGTTCTTTCAAAGCTGCCAAAGCATCGATATCGCCCAGAGTAGTAGAAGCAGCCTGGTTCTGGATAGCAGGAGTTTCTTCTCTCTTAGAAGAAGCCTTCTTGGCGGCCTTCTTCTCGGCACGTTCCTCAGCCTTTGCTGCATCTTCGAAGATGCGGCTATGAGACAGGATGATGCGCTTAGCGTCCTTGTTGAATTCAATAACCTTGAACGGAAGTTTCTCATCCAGCTGAGCCTGTGATCCGTCTTCCTTAACCAAGTGTTTCGGAGTTGCGAAACCTTCTACACCGTAAGGCAGAGCAACAACGGCACCCTTGTCGAGCATTTCGATGATGGTACCTTCGTGTACAGAACCTACTGTAAATACAGTTTCAAATACATCCCAAGGATTCTCTTCCAACTGCTTGTGACCAAGGCTCAAGCGACGGTTTTCCTTGTCGATTTCCAGTACCTGAACTTCGATGTCGGCACCAATCTGAGTAAATTCAGAGGGGTGTTTGATCTTCTTAGTCCAAGACAGGTCAGAAATGTGGATCAAGCCGTCAACACCTTCTTCGATTTCTACGAATACACCGAAGTTAGTGAAGTTGCGTACCTTAGCTACATGCTTGCTGCCAACAGGATACTTCTCTTCGATAGTTTCCCAAGGATCAGCCTTCAGCTGCTTGATACCAAGTGACATCTTACGTTCTTCACGATCCAGTGTCAGCACTACAGCCTCAACTTCGTCACCTACCTTCATGAAGTCCTGAGCAGAACGCAAGTGCTGGCTCCAAGACATTTCAGAAACGTGGATCAGACCTTCAACACCCGGAGCAATTTCAATGAATGCACCATAGTCGGCCATAACAACAACTTTGCCCTTCACGTGGTCGCCCACCTTCAAGTTCGGATCGAGAGCGTCCCAAGGATGCGGAGTGAGTTGCTTCAAGCCCAGAGCGATACGTTTCTTCTCGTCATCGAAGTCGAGAATAACAACATTCAGCTTCTGGTCGAGTTCTACAACCTCGTGCGGATCGCTTACGCGGCCCCAAGACAGGTCGGTGATGTGAATCAGACCGTCTACGCCACCCAAGTCGATGAATACACCGTAGGAAGTGATATTCTTAACAGTACCTTCGAGAACTTGTCCTTTCTCGAGCTTGCTGATGATTTCCTTCTTCTGTTGTTCTAGTTCGGCTTCAATAAGGGCCTTGTGCGAAACAACGACATTCTTGAATTCCTGGTTGATTTTAACCACCTTGAATTCCATAGTTTTGCCAACGAATACATCGTAGTCGCGGATAGGCTTCACGTCGATTTGAGAACCCGGCAAGAAAGCTTCGATGCCGAATACGTCTACAATCATACCACCCTTTGTGCGGCACTTGATGTAACCCTTGATAATTTCTTCGTTTTCCAAAGCAGCGTTTACGCGGTCCCAAGAACGAGTAGCGCGAGCTTTGCGGTGTGAAAGAACGAGCTGTCCTTTTTTGTCTTCCTGATTTTCGATGTATACTTCTACAGTATCACCTACTTTCAGATCAGGATTGTAACGGAATTCACTCATCGGAATGATACCGTCTGATTTGTAACCGATGTTCACAACTACTTCACGCTTGTTCATTGCGATTACGGTACCGTCAACCACCTCACGGTCGTTAACTTTGTTCAGCGTGCTGTCATACGCCTTTTCTTGATCTTCGTGACTTACAGTGGTTGTAGAGTCACCATTCTCATACGCATCCCAGTTGAAGTCTTCAATGGGAGCCACATTTTTCAAATTTTCCATTAATAAATAAAATTGTTTAACCCGTTAATTAAGTGAGACATTATATTGACTCAATAAATTGGGCGCAAAGGTAGGAGTATTTTCTTGAACTACAAAACAAAAGAGTTAAAAAGACATGTGCGCCGAATGTTATTTCTTGGTGAATCACAAGTTATTCCATCTTATCTCAATCCCAACCCCTACCATTGATTCTGGAATCACATACTACAATTTGAAAATTTTCAATAATACATTCCTAATAATCAGGCAAGGATATTAACTTTTCATCAATTTACACGGGTTAAAGGCAATCTCTCAATTAAGATGGCACATAGCCTGTCCACAGAAAACGTGTAATCTTGCATCTCCTGTACTCCCTTCATCATACACACCCAATCACACGTATACATAATTATTTATACGAAAGCGCAACATTGTCGTGGCATCAGAACCCGTCCAAAGGAACATAAATGGTAGGAACCAGCAGAATCGCTCCCAACAGGATGAAAACAAGCAGGATCTTCCAGAACCATTTCACCCAGATTCCGTAAGGGATACGAGCCAACCCCAAAGCACCCATCAGTACTCCTGAGGTAGGAGTAATCATATTTGTAAAACCATCGCCAAACTGATAGGCCAAGACGGTGGCCTGACGGGAAATCTCGATGACATCAGAGAACGGAGCCATAATGGGCATGGTCAATGCCGCCTTGGCCGTTCCGGACGGTATAATGATATTGATGGCGGTCTGTATCATATACATTCCTTCCAAAGCAATCACCCGACTGGTCTCTCCCATCAGTGATGCCAGTCCATGCAGAATGGGGTCGATGATATGACCGGCCTGCAGAATCTGGATGATTCCACCGGCCAGACCGACCACCAGCGCGGCAGTAAGCATATCTTTTGCCCCCACCAGAAACTGTTCGATAACCTGATTCGGGCCATACGAATTAGCAAATCCAGCCAGGAGTCCCATAGCCAGGAAAATGGCAGAGATCTCCGTCAGATACCATCCGTATCCCAAAACACCGATCACCAGAAAAATCACAGTGTATGCCAACAGGTTCAGGATAAAGAACTGGTTTGATTTTCTCAGTCCCAGATAACCCGTAAGGGCAAAGAGGCCTGTAAAAACAGGAACAGCCGCAAACCGGCACGATGTGGTTCCTACCTCGAATACCGAAACCGGATAGTTCACCGAAAAGCAAACCAGTGAGGCCAGTATCAAGAAGTATACGACCCAGGCCGAACGGGTGGTTTTCCCCTGAATATCCAGCCCCATATCCGCCTGACTCTGCTCACGCCAGCTCTGGTCCAGTTCATAGGTCAGAGAACTCTCCGGTTTTTTCTTGACACGGGCGGCATAGCGCAACACGAAAACGATCAGTATAAACGTCAGAAGCGCCCAACAGAAGATGCGGTAGCCGAAACCAGAGAACAAGGGCAAGTCCGACAATCCTTGCGCAATACCCACGGTAAACGGATTCAGGATGGCACTGGAAAATCCCACATGAGCAGCCACATACACCATACAAAGCCCCGTGATGGAATCATAGCCCATCGAGATAGCCAATGGGATGATAATGACCACAAATGCCAGCGCTTCTTCACTCATGCCGAACACAGCTCCGAACACACTGAAAAGAAGTATGACACCCGTAATCACTACATTGTTCATTCCCAAAAGCCGGAAAAAGGGATACTTTTCCAAAGTCATCGACTGCCGCAGAAAGGCCATGATACCCACATCGATGGAGCGACTGCTGTTCATGATTTGAAATGCTCCTCCGATAATCAACAGAAAAGCGATGATTCCACCCTGGGCCTGAAATCCGTTCAGCAGCACTCCGAATACTTGCCAAGTCTGATGAGCCGGTTCCACGGCATGAAAAGACTGGTCGACAATCACCGTGCGCTCTGTGCCATTGACCAGTCGTGTTTCACGGACATACTCACCGGCAGGAATGATCCATGAAAGCGCAGCGCAGATCAGGATTACTACGGAGATGATGGTATAGGTATGCGGTAATTTTGTAAGCTTCATACATGGTTTATTTTAAACGGTAAGAATCGCCTGCGGTCAGTATGCGGATATTCAGAGAGTTGGTTTTCAGATATCCGTCCGCAGCAGTTAGAACCGGATCAACAGGTTCAAAGACCATCACCTGGCTTTGCCCTGCCACCTGGAAAGTATGATCCGGATTGACAATGATCGCAGTAGATTCATCAATACCGATTCCCTTCAGATCGGGGTGCTGCAGCACCACACTGATCAAGCGGTTTTCACGTTTTCTGATTATAAAATGCTGGTCGATAATGGCATCCTCCACAAATCCGAAGCCCTCAGCGGTCTGCACGCTTTCGGCTTTGATGAAAGAGAAATCACCCTTTCTCTTTTCAGGGACATTTTTTTCATCACCCGTCAGCATTATCCTGCTCATGACAGCCGCACCGGCACTCGTGCCTCCGACAACTCCCCCCTTGCGATAGATTTCCTTGATTTTTTCAAGGAATTTTGTATTCAACAGCATGGCAGTCAACCGGTTCTGATCGCCTCCGGAGAAGAAAACCGCAGTCACTCCCTCCAACATATCAAGCGCCTTCTTTGAATTGATTTCTTCCTTAGAGACCGAGATGTATTCCACCGAAGTGCATCCCATCCGCTGGAATTCCTGCTGCTGATACGATCCGGTATCGTGAATGTCTCCACTGGCATACGGTACAATCAAGATTTTCGCCTTCTGGCCACCTCCCAGTTCTATGAAGTGGGCCATCAGCGAATCGGGACGTGAGCCGCCTCCGATAATAAAGAGATGGCCTTTGACGTCGCCGGCCCAGCAACTAGAATTGACGCAGCATAATGCAGCAAACAAAAGTAAAAATATTTTTTTCATCATTCTACACATTTTGATTTATTCCTAAATTTCTGTCATCAGTTTCAATGCCATCATGGCAGCGGTCTGCAGGTCGCTATACAGAATAAACTCATCCGTACTGTGCGGATTCTTCGCACCGACTCCCAGGTTGATGGTAGGAATGCCCTTCGCATTCATATTGTTGGCATCGCTGCCTCCCATCGACTTGACGCCTTCCAGTTTCAGGTCCAGTGCTTCGCACAGTTTCACCATTCGCCGGTAAGGTTGTTGTCCGGTGGAGATGCAGTACGGCTTGAAATCCCAATGCCAGACACATTCCGTACTTCCGCCTCTCTCCGATGCTGCCTTCTCGAAATCGGCCATCACCTGCTGCATCAGTTTTTCACCGGCCTCCAAGGTATCCGTACGGATTTCTCCTTCCAGCTCCACCAGATCGGGAACGACGTTTGTTGCCGTACCCCCTCTGACAATGCCTATATTGGCTGTGGCTGTGGCATCTATCCGCCCGAACGGGAAAGTCCTCATACCCTCAGCTGCCAGT
>Ga0192244_10384_pt1 | contig 17978 bp, 16 predicted proteins | sample Koala_Koa27_L3_FD_131234 | JGI IMG/M metagenome (GOLD analysis project Ga0192244, IMG submission 131234) | Enriched cells from koala feces incubated with labeled cellulose particles, San Francisco Zoo, California, United States - Koala_Koa2-7_L3 ... | reverse complement strand
ACTGGTAAAAAATATTGCCCGGGAAGGCCAGGAAAGCCGGATTCTATCCCTCCGTAAATTACAGGATACACCGGTGGATATGACCACCACCGTTTTTATCGGCAATCGTGAGACAAAGGTTATTCGGGGAAAGATGGTGACCCCCAGAGGATATGAAAATGAAGACAAGTAGGATTGTTTTGTTCGGAGGCACAACAGAAGGAAGAAAACTGGCGGAATATCTGGCCGGGCAAAGGGTGCAGGTGCACGTATGCGTCACCACCGCCTATGGGGAGAGCCTGATGAAGTCGGAAGCACTGCACATTACCCATGAACCTATGAATGAGGAGGAGATGATCCGCCTTTTTACGGAAGTTCAGCCGGATTTTGTGATCGATGCCACGCATCCGTATGCCCGGGAAGTGACGGCCAATGTAAAGGAGGCCTGTAAAAAAAGCGCTCAGACCTGCCTTCGGTTGATGCGGGAGAGTACCGACCGGGAAAAAGAGGCGGTCTATGTGAAGGATATCGCGGCGGCGGCAGACTATCTGATGGAGACCACCGGCAATATCCTGGTGACGACCGGAAGCAAGGAATTAAAAGCATACACCCGCCTTCCGGAATATCAGGATCGAATCTATGCCCGCGTGCTTCCGTCTGCCAAAGTCGTTCGGACCTGTGAAGAACTTGGATTTGCCGGCCCGCATCTGATCTGCATGCAGGGGCCGTTCTCCAGAGAAATGAACCGGATTGTGTTAAAAGAGCATCAGATTCGTTATCTGGTCACGAAGGATTCCGGTGTGGAAGGTGGTTTTCCGGAAAAAGCGGCGGCGGCAGAGGAGAATAACACTACCCTGATTGTGATCGGACGCCCGGAAGAGGAAGAAGGATATACCTATGCCGAAATGGTTCGTTTCCTGAACGAGCAGCTGGGGTTAAAGAACTTTACCCAGGTTGATCTTATCGGGATCGGCATGGGGACCCAAAAGACGCTGACACAGGAAGGAGCGGCGGCTTTAGAAAAGGCAGATCTCCTGATCGGAGCCCGTCGGATGGTGGAAGCGGTACAGAGGGAAGGACAGCTGACGTATACGGCCTATCAGCCGGAGGAGATTTTGCGAGTGATCCGGGAGCATCCGGACTGCGCTCAAGTGGCCGTGGCCCTCTCCGGCGATGTGGAATTTTACAGTGGAGCACGCGAGATTTCCAAGCGGTTAAAAGACGAGGCGGATCTGGAAGTCAGAAGGATTCCCGGCATCTGTGCCATTTCGTATTTTTGTGCCAGACTTGGGATTTCCTGGGAAGACGGAGCACTGCTTAGTATCCACGGGCAAAAGGCAGATGTGATCTCTGCGGTTCGTACCCATCAAAAAACGTTTGTGTTATCTTCCGACAGCGAAGGCATCCGTGCACTTTTCCGTCAGATGACGGATTGCGGATACGGAGACCTTCCCGTCACCATCGGAGAGAATCTCTCTTACGAGGATGAAGTGATCCAAACCGGCACGGCACAGGAATTCTGCGCGTATGACGGCAGCAGCCTGGCTGTGCTCTATATCGAGCATCCACACCCGAAAAAGGAGTGGGTGGTATCTGGCATTAGCGATGAGGAATTTCTGCGGGGCGAGGTGCCTATGACGAAGGAGGAGATCCGGAGCATCGTGCTTACCAAGCTGCGCTTAAAGGAAGATGCGGTGGTCTATGATATCGGTGCCGGCACAGGTTCGGTGGCGGTGGAAGCGGCGCTTCGGGTAAAAGGGGGCCATGTCTATGCCATCGAACGGAAAGAAGAAGCACAGATATTGCTTAAAGAGAATCAAAAGCGGTTTCAGGCAGAAAATCTCTCCATCATCCCCGGGGAAGCACCGGAGGCACTTGCAGGTCTGCCGGTGCCGGACTGTGTATTTATCGGGGGCAGCGGCGGGAGATTAAGAGAGATCCTGGATACGATCCTTTCCGGTCTGCCGGCGGGAAAATCGGTGCGGATGGTCATCGATGTGGTCACGCTGGAGACGCTTTCCGGGATGGTGACGCTCCTGCAGGAACTTGCCTCTACCGGAAATATGACCTCGGATGAGGTGCTGCAGGTGTCGGTGGCAAAGAGCCGCCCGGCGCAGAGTGTGCATATCATGACGGGACAAAATCCAGTATATATTGTAAGCTTTACATATCAGAAAGGAAAGGTGTCATGAAACAGATACCGGGCATTCTTTTATCCGCGCCCAAAAGCGGCTCCGGGAAGACGATGGTCACCTGTGGGATTTTAAAAGCGCTTCAGTCTATGGGCTTTTCAGTGGCAGCTTTTAAATGCGGCCCGGACTATATTGATCCGATGTTTCATGCGCAGGTATTAGGGAAAAACAGTTACAACCTGGATAGCTTTCTGTGCGGAGAAGAAAAGATGAGCGCCTGCTACATCAAACACGCTGCCGGCGCAGATTTTGCTGTCGTGGAAGGCGTGATGGGCTTCTATGACGGCGTGGGCGGTACGACGTTAAAGGCCAGTTCGTATGAGACGGCCATGCTGCTGGGCCTGCCGGTGGTTCTGGTGGTGGATGCGCGGGAAGATAGGACGCCCGTAGAGGAGATCCGCTCTGTCCTGAAAGCACAGGAGAAGAAGTGCGTAAGCGGTGTGATTTTAAACCGGGTGGGCGCCGATGGATACGTGAAATTGCGGCAGAGCATTAAATCCGAATTTTCAATCCCGGTCTTCGGGTATGTGCCGGAGCAGGAGATCCCGATGCCGGAAAGCCGGTATCTGGGATTAAAGATCCCTTCCGAAAACGGTGATTTTTCTGCCTGGGCCGATCAGATGGGTGCCCAGATCGAAGATACCGTAGATCTTAATGGTCTGGTAGCCTTAGGGGAATCCCGGGCGCTTCCGGTAAAGAATGTAAAAGAGGATGAGGCGTCAATGGCTGCCGGTGGAGCCGGCCTTAGGATCGCTCTGGCCAGGGATGAAGCATTTTGCTTTTTCTATGAAGATAATCTTCGTCTGCTGCGTGAAATGGGGGCGGAGATCGTTCCTTTTTCTCCGTTAGCGGATCCGTATCTTCCGGAGGACATAGACGGCCTTTTGTTATACGGCGGGTATCCGGAACTGCATGCACAGACGCTTTCTGAAAATAAAAGTATGCGGCGGGAGATCAGGGAGGCCCTTAAGGGCGGCCTGCCCTGCATGGCGGAGTGCGGCGGCTTTATGTATCTGCAGGAAGAGATAAAGACCAGGGAAGGAAAGAATTTTGTCCTGTGCGGGGCCATGCCCGGTGTAAGCGCAGATGCCGGTCATCTGACGAGGTTCGGGTACCTTACCTTGCGCGGAGGAAGCGTATTTTCTCAGTCGGTGGGCGAGATCCGCGCGCATGAGTATCATTACTGGGATTCGTCGGTATGCGGGGAAGATTTTCTTGCCGTCAAGCCGGTTTCGGGAAAGCGCTGGAGGTGCATGATCAGCACACCTTCGATCTTTGCCGGCTATCCGCATATAAATTACATTGGAAATGAAGGGGTGGCAGAGGCATATCTTACGGCCTGCCGCCGCAGAAAGGAAAGACATGGAGCTGGATAAGATACTTACCTATTGGCTGGATATGGTGCAGCCGGTGAATGAGGAAGCCATGGCAGCGGCCAGGGAACGGTGGAACGCACTGGCGAAGCCGCTGCACGGTTTAGGACAGCTGGAGTCGTCCGTCATTTCGATTGCCGGGATCACGGGAAGTTATGAGGTTCGGACCGATAAAAAAGGACTGCTCGTCCTCTGCGCCGATAATGGCGTGGTGGAAGAAGGCGTGACACAGACCGGACAGGAAGTGACCTCCGTGATGGCGCAGAATTTCCTTTCCGGGAATACCACCTCGGGCATTCTCTGCAGGAAAGCGGGGATCGATCTTATGCCCATCGATGTCGGGATGAGTAGAGAGACCGATGTGCCGGCAAGAAAAGCGGCCAGCGGAACGGGTGATATAGCCGTCACGGATGCCATGACGAGAGCGCAGGCAGTGGAGAGCATACTGACTGGCATCTCGCTGGTAAAAGAAGCCAAAGAAAACGGATATGAGATTTTATCCGTCGGGGAGATGGGCATCGGCAATACCACCACCAGCAGTGCAGTGGCCTCGGTGCTTTTAGATCTCCCTGCAGAAAAGGTGACCGGAACGGGGGCCGGATTATCCAGGGAAGGCTTAAAAAGAAAGATTCAGGTCGTGAATCAGGCGGTATCTAAGAGGCATCCGGATAAGACCGATCCGGTGGATGTGCTGGCCCGGGTAGGCGGTTTCGATCTGGCCGGACTGACCGGGGTTTGCATCGGCGCGGGCTGCTGCCATATCCCGGTAGTGCTGGATGGATTTATCACCTGCGTGGCAGCCCTGGCAGCCGTACGGCTAAATCCAGGCATTTTGCCGTACCTGATCCCGTCCCATCGCTCCACGGAGCCCGGGATGGACGCTGTCTTAGAGGCACTTCAGATGTCGCCGGGCCTGGATCTTAACCTCTGCGCAGGCGAAGGGTGCGGCGCCGTGCTCTATCTGACTTTATTAGACGAGGCGGTCAGTGTGTATCGGGAGATGAGCACGTTTTCTGAAAATCAACTGGAATCCTATAAGGAGTTTCCATCATGATCTATTTGATTACCGGTGGCAGCGGCAGTGGAAAATCGGACTATGCGGAGCAGCTGATCCTTTCCGTAAGCAGCGGGGAAAAGCCGATTTACTATGTGGCCACCATGATCCCCTCCGAGGGGGAGACCGAAGAAAAGATTATCCGTCATCAGAGGCGGCGCTCAGGGAAAGGTTTTGTGACCCTGGAGTGTTACCGGGATCTTAAGGGGCTTACCGTGCCGGATAACGATGGCATTCTGCTGGAATGTGTGACCAACCTGGCGGCCAATGAGCTTTTCAGAGAGGATGGCATGGTGGCAGAGGAAGAGGAAGCCGCATCGAAAATATTTGCCGGAATTGATCATCTGGCCGAGCAGACGCACCGCCTGTTTTTGGTGACCGGGGAAGTCGGCGGGGATGACCGGGGCTATAGCAAGGAGACAAACATGTACCGGGCGCTCCTGGGCAGAATCAATTGTACATTGGCTGCCCGGGCAGATAAGGTCACGGAAGTGGTCTGTGGGATTCCGAGAATCCTTCGGAAGAAATGAGAGGAATGAGGATGGGAAAGAAACTGGTCAACAGTCTGAAAAATGCATTTGCCATGTACAGCCGTCTGCCGGTGCCTGGACCAGAATGGACCGAAGAAAATATATCGTATACGATGTGTTTTTTCCCTTGGGTTGGCGCTGTGATAGGGATAGTTACCTGGGCGGTTTTCCTTCTGAAAGGCTGGAGTAAAGCCCAGGGATTTGCGTTTGGCGGCCTGTTTTTTACGATCCTTTTCGTACTGATTCCGCTTTTTATTACCGGCGGCATCCATATGGATGGCTTCATGGATACGACCGATGCGCTTTCCTCCTATCAGTCAAAAGACCAGCGGCTTGCCATTCTAAAAGATCCGCATATCGGAGCCTTTGCGGCGATCGCGTTGGGCATGTATCTGCTGGCGGACGCGGCCCTTTATTCGGCAGTCACTTCCCGCAGCATGGTCGTCATCTGTCTGGGCTTTTGTCTTTCCAGGACGTTAAGCGCCTGGTCGGTGATCGCATTTCCGAAGGCGAGGCAGGACGGTTTTGCGGCAGAGCTTGCCAAAGCTTCCGGTAGAGGGACAAGGCCGGTGCTGGTCGTATACCTGGTTCTGCTCACCCTGGCGATGCTTATGGCCGGGGGCATCCCGGGTCTGGTCTCCCTGTTGGCCGCAGGGTTCTGGTTTTTGTATTACCGTTGGATGTCCGTACGAAGATTCGGAGGGATTACCGGGGATCTGGCCGGCTATTTTCTTCAGGGGTGCGAACTTTTTATCTGTGCGGCGGCCGTGATCACGGATGTACTTATAAGATAAGTTTTTCGAAAGGATATAGATATGATTCTGGTGATTGGGGCAGCGTATGCCGGCAAAAGTGCTTATGTAAATAGCATCCTGCCTGAGGTTGCATTGACAGACGGAGAGACCTGCGCAGAGGATGCGGTGTTTCACTGTGCAGGGATCGATCATTTTCACGCCTACATTAGAAGACAGATGGAGGCAGGGAAAGAGATATCGGATCTGCCGGATAAGATCCTTAGGAAGAATCCGGAGGTGGTCATTATCAGTGACGAGATCGGGTATGGCATCGTACCGGAGACGGAGTTTTTAAGAGCCTATCGGGAGACGACCGGAAGGATACTGACGGATCTGGCGGCCAGGGCGGATAAAGTGTACCGGGTTGTCTGCGGCATCGGGACGGTGATCAAGTGATGCAAGTCTATCTGATCCGTCACGCGATGACGCCGGGAAACCAAAAACGCCGCTTTATCGGCCGTACGGATGAGCCGTTAACTGGGGAGGGAATCGAACTTTTAAAAAGCAGGACGTACCCCCGGACAGACATCGTCTACGTCAGTCCGATGCAGCGATGCCGTCAGAGCGCGGAGGTGATCTACCCCGGAGCACAGATGCATATGGTGGAAGATTTAAGAGAATGTGATTTTGGCTTGTTTGAGAATCATTCGGACGAGGAACTAAAAGGGACGCCCGCATATGACGCATGGATTGCCACCGGAAGGATGGATGCCTTTCCCCAGGGGGAGAGCATCACCGGATTTCAGTCGCGCAGTGTTTCTGCGTTCGAGGCGTGTCTTAAGGATTGCCGGGATCGCGGGTTTCATACGGCCGCTTTTGTCGTCCACGGGGGCAGCATCATGAGCATTATGGCATCGTATGGCGTTCCGCCCCGGACGTATTATGACTATCAGGTGAAAAACGGAGATGGATATGAGCTTATTCTTACAGATGATCCTGCCGGTGCCGATCGGCTTCCTGCTGGATCTTTTGCTGGGGGATCCGGCGTGGCCGCTGCATCCGGTGCGTATCCTGGGGCAGCTGATCTCTGGGATGGAAAAAATTATAAGAAGCTGTTTTCCTAAGACCAGGCGGGGAGAGCAGATCGGCGGATTTCTGATGACGGTGCTCGTATGCGTCTTTAGCACCCTCCTTCCGGTGGTGGTTTTCCTGCTCCTGTATCGGTATGCATGGGGAGTAGGGTTCCTGCTTGAATGTATCGTATGCTATCAGTTATTGGCCGTCCGTTCCCTGCGAAAGGAGAGTGCACGGGTGCAGGATGCACTGGAAAAAAGGGATCTGGCGGCAGCCAGAAGCGCGGTTTCCCGGATCGTGGGACGGGATACCGATGCGCTGGATGAAACCGGAGTCACAAAGGCAGCGGTGGAGACGGTGGCGGAGAACACCTGCGACGGAGTGATCGCACCCCTCTTTTATATGATGATCGGCGGCGCAGCGCTGGGACTGCTCTACAAAGCCATCAATACCATGGATTCCATGGTCGGCTACCAGAACGACCGCTACCGGTATTTCGGATCGGCGGCCGCCCATCTGGATGATGCAGCCAATTTTATTCCGGCGCGGCTTGCGGCATTGTTCATGCTGCTGGCCGGCAGGGGACTGAAGATGGATGTGAAGAACGGATGGAAGATCTACCGTCGGGACGGGCGAAAGCATAAAAGCCCCAACGCTGCCCAGAGCGAATCGGTGATGGCGGGTTTGCTGCAGGTACAGCTGGCCGGGGACGCCCGGTATTTTGGCCAGCTTTATAAAAAGCCGGTCATCGGAGATCCGATCCGTCAGATTCAAAAGAACGATATCTATAAGGCCGGCCTCGTCCTCTATGGCAGTGCGTGGATCGGTCTGTTGCTTTTTACAGGGATCAAGATCCTTATTATTTTACTGCTGTAAGGGCAGGGAAGGGAAGGAAACGGATGAGTTGGTCAGCACAAATGCATGGCGGTGATATCTACCGGCATCCCAATGTCCTGGATTTCTCCGTCAATGTCAATCCGATCGGCATCCGGCCGGAGATTCTAGAGGCGTACCAAAAGAGCGAAGAGGAGATCGCTTCGTATCCGGATGTGCGCTGTGAAGCGCTCACCCGTGCCATTTCCGATTTCGAGCAGACAGATCCGGCAAAGATCTTGTGCGGGAACGGAGCGGCGGAGCTGATCTTTGCACTGGTGCAGGCGCTGCATCCGCATACGGCGCTTCTGATCCGCCCTTCTTTTTCGGAATATGAGCGCGCGCTTTCCTCGGTTGGTGCCAGGATCCGCTGGTATGAGAAGAAAGAGGAGACCGGATTTCAGTTGGAAAGCGACCTGCTGGATCTGATCACACCGGATCTGGATCTCATGTTCCTCACCCAGCCGGATCAGCCGACCGGGCGGATCACCTCGAACGCACTGGTAAAAAAGATCGTGAAAAAATGTGAGGAAAATCAGGTGATGCTGGTCATGGATGAGTGTTTTCTGGAATTTCTGGACACGCCCAGAGCGTATGAGATGCGGGGGTGCCTGAACGAAGCGCCGCATCTGCTGATCTTAAAGGCGCTTACCAAGCTCTTTTGTATGCCGGGCCTTCGGCTGGGGTATCTGCTGGGCGGACAGGCGCAGGTCCTGGATAGGATCCGTCAGGTGCTGCAGCCCTGGAATGTATCCGTGCCGGCCCAGCGCTGCGGGGTGGCGGCGCTGACAGACTGTGCAGATTATCTTACCCGAACCCGCCGGGTGGTCCATGACGGCCGCGGGTACCTTATGAGCACCCTGGAAGCCCTTGGATTTTCCGTGTATGATTCCAAAGCTAACTATGTATTTTTCCAAGGAGATCCCGGGCTTTATGAGAAAGCACTGGAAGCCGGATTTTTGATCCGGGACTGGGGAGGAAATGCCGGAAAGGAGTACTACCGGATCGCAGTGAAATTACAAGAGGAGAATGAGAGGTTGATGACATGGCTAAAAAGATCATGATTATGGGGACCATGTCCAATGCAGGAAAGAGCCTTCTTTGTACCGGGCTCTGTCGTATTCTGGCACAGGACGGGGCCGGGGTGGCGCCGTTTAAGTCCCAGAACATGGCTTTAAATTCCTATATCACAGAGGAGGGACTGGAGATGGGGCGCGCCCAGGTCGTCCAGGCAGAGGCGGCCGGGATCAAGCCCCAGGTGAAAATGAATCCGATTCTTTTAAAGCCCACCAGTGACACGCTCTCTCAGGTGATCGTAAACGGGAAAGTGCGGGGGAACATGCCGGCCCGGGAGTATTACGGGTATAAGAAGCAGCTGATTCCGGATATTTTGGACGCGTTTCACCGTCTGGAGGAAGACTTTGACGTGATCCTCCTGGAAGGTGCCGGCAGTCCGGTTGAGATCAACTTAAAGGACGAGGATATCGTCAACATGGGATTAGCCCGGATGACACACGCTCCGGTGCTCCTGGTGGGAGATATCGACCGGGGCGGTGTATTTGCGCAGCTTTTAGGGACGCTGGATCTTCTGGAACCGGAGGAAAAGGCGCTCGTAAAAGGCTTAATCATCAATAAGTTCCGCGGGGATGCCTCCCTGTTGACGCCGGGGATTACGGAACTGGAAGAAAGAGGCTCTGTGCCGGTCCTGGGACTGGTGCCTTACATGGATGTGGAACTGGAGGATGAGGACAGCTTAAGTGAACGATTTACCAGAAAAGAAAGAGAAGGTGTGGTTGATCTGGCGGTCATCCGGTTCCCCAGAATTTCCAATTTTACGGATTTTCTGGCGTTTGAAAATATGGAAGGGGTGCGGGTCCGGTACGTAGAGAAACCGTCCCAGCTTGAGAATCCGGATATGATTCTTTTGCCCGGCACGAAAAACACCATGGGTGATCTGCTCTGGATGCGGCAGAATGGGTTGGAAGCAGCGATTCTAAAAGCCGCCGGCTTTGGGAAAGTGATCTTTGGTATCTGCGGAGGGTACCAGATGCTGGGAAGGATGCTCTTTGATCCGGAGGGGATAGAGAATGCGCCGGAAAAAGGCTCCGAAATCCGAGGTATGGGGCTGTTACATATGGATACCGTCTTTACCGGAGAAAAAGAAAGAAGCCAGGTGCGGGGAAAGATTACCGGTGCCGAGGGCATACTGAAAGAATTAAACGGGCTTTCCTATGAAGGATATGAGATTCATATGGGGAGAAAGGCCGCCGGGGATGAAGGAAAAACGGTCCTCACATCCAAAGGCAATGTATATGGGACGTATGTGCATGGGCTTTTTGATGATCCACAAGTCAGTGAAAAGATGGTAGGCGCACTGGCGGGACAAAAAGGCCTGGCCGGTACGGATATCCGGGGCCTTAATATGAAATCCTTTAAAGAGAGCCAGTATAACTATCTGGCGGATGTGTTAAGAGAGGCACTGGATATGGAGAAAATTTACCAGATCATCGAGGAGGGAGTCTAAGACATGGATGCAAAAGAAGAGCCTGTCACACCGGAAGAAATCGAACGCCGCAGTTTTGAGATCATCGAGGAGGAACTAAGAAAACGAAACCTCGTGCTGCCTAAAAAGGAGGCACCGGTGATTCTGCGCTGTATTCATACCAGCGCGGATTTTGATTACGCAAGAAATCTTGTCTTTTCAGAGGGCGCAATGGATGCGGCTTTTCAGGCGATCCGGCAGGGCGCATCGGTCGTGACGGATACGCAGATGGGACGGGCAGGAATCAACGAAAAGAAATTAGAAAGTTTTCATGGTAAACTATATTGTTTCATGTCGGATGAGGATGTAGCAGCTTCTGCCCGGGAAAATGACACGACCCGGGCCGCGGCCAGCATGGAGAAAGCCTGTCGGTTGACCGGTCCTGTCATCTTCGCGATCGGGAATGCACCGACGGCACTTTTAAAGCTCTGTGATCTCATTTCCGAGGGGAAGACAGATCCGGCTCTGATCATCGGAGTGCCGGTGGGATTCGTCAATGTCATCCGGGCCAAGGAAGAAGTCCTGGCATTAAAAAAGACCCCTTTTATCATTGCAAAGGGGAATAAAGGCGGCAGCAATATCGCGGCCTGTATCGTCAATGCGCTTTTGTATCAGCTTTCTTAAATTTTCCCTGGAAGTATATCTTTTGAAAAATGAGGATTTTACCACATTTTTGGCAAAATGTATAAAAATAAAGATCGAGATTGTATATTTTTTAACGATGTAGGAAACGAAATGGTGAAATTTTGGTTTAAATTTGTGGTATTATTGTGCATTTTGATATAGCATTTTAAAGTTTCATGTGCTAAAATAGTAACAATGTAATAGTCCGCATATTTGTGGATGGAAATAACATAAGGAGGGAGAAACTATGGTTCATAAAAAGTCGAATGTTCCGTTTCAGGGCACCAAAGCGCAGGAACAAGAACTTCGCGAAATGATTGGACGGCTGAAGGACGAAAAGGGTTCCCTGATGCCCATGCTGCAGCAGGCACAGGACATTTACGGGTATCTGCCGGTAGAAGTACAGACGATCATCGCGGAAGAGACAGGAATTCCTTTGGAGAAGATTTACGGAGTCAGTACCTTCTATTCCCAGTTCAATCTGAGCCCGAAGGGTAAATATTCGATTTCTGTCTGTCTCGGTACAGCCTGCTATGTAAAAGGATCCGGCGAGATTTACGACAAGCTTCAGGAGAAACTTGGAATTGAAGGCGGAGAGTGCACTCCGGACGGAAAGTTTTCTTTGGATGCCTGCCGTTGCGTAGGAGCTTGTGGCCTTGCACCTGTCATGACGATCAACGGTGAAGTGTATGGCCGGATGACAGTGGATCAGATTGACGGCATTCTTGAAAAGTACGAATAAGAATAAGTAAAGATGCTGTCTGAAATTTCATTGAATGTATTGGATGTAGCGCAGAATTCGATCCGGGCAGGTGCGACCGTGATTGTGATCGAAGTCGTAACAGATACGAAGGAAGATCGTTTGAGCGTTCTCATTCAGGATAATGGATGTGGAATGGATGAGACGCAGCTGGAGCATGTGACCGACCCTTTTTATACGACCCGTAAGACCAGAAAAGTAGGCTTAGGGCTGCCTTTTCTGAAACAGGAAGCGGAAGCCGCGGACGGAAGTTTTGAGATTGCTTCTCACATGGAAGAAGGGACCAGCGTGAAAGCAGTCTTTGGTCTGTCTCATAGGGGTCGAATCCCTTTAGGAGACATCAATTCAACGATATATCAGTTGATTATATTCAATGATTCCATTGATTTTCGTTATCGATATGCATATGACGAAAGAGAGTTTACACTGGATACAAAGGAGATCCGAAAGATACTGGACGGACTTCCGATCAACCATCCGGATGTAACTCAGTTCATTCGAGAATACCTGGAAGAAAACACAGCAGAAGTAAACGATGGAAACACATTATAACAGTTGATGAATGGAGGTAGGAAATGAAATCTCTGGATGAATTAAACGAAATTCGAGAGAAAAATATTAGCCAGGTCAACCTCCGTGGCGATAATCAGGATAAGATCAGAGTCACCGTCGGATTGGCGACTTGCGGAATTGCCGCTGGTGCAAGACCTGTGTTAACGGCTCTTTCCGATGCAGTTCAGGAAGAGTTTTTGACAGACAAGATTGCCGTGGAGCCAATGGGATGTATCGGCCTTTGCAAGTATGAGCCGATCGTGCAGGTTGAGGAGCCCGGGAAAGAAACGGTAACTTATATTGAAATGACACCGGAAAAAGCGATGGAAGTATTTAATGAGCATCTGAAGAACGGGAAGGTGGTCACGAAATACACGCTGAACGCGGTGCAGGTATAAGGCAAAGGAGGATTAGAATATGTATCGTTCGTATGTTTTGGTCTGTGGTGGTACCGGATGTACTTCCTCCGGAAGCCAGGGAATCAGAGACAGATTACATGAAGAAATTAAGAAACAAGGTTTCGAGGAGGAAGTCAAGGTCATCAAGACCGGATGTTTCGGCCTCTGTGCATTGGGGCCGATTATGATCGTATACCCGGAAGGCGCTTTCTATGCAGAAGTGAAGGAAGAGGATATTCCGGAGATCGTAGAAGAACATTTGTTAAAGGGCCGTGTCGTCAAACGGCTGCTTTATGATGAGACTGTACAGGAGGGTGTAGATGAAGTAAAGCCCCTGCAGGAGACCACATTCTATAAGAAACAGCACCGTGTAGCTCTTCGGAACTGTGGTGTGATCGATCCGGAGAACATTGAAGAATATATCGGCAGAGATGGTTATCAGGCGCTGAACAAGGTGCTGACCACCATGACGCCGGAGGAAGTCATTCAGGTGGTTTCCGACAGCGGACTTCGTGGACGTGGCGGTGCCGGATTCCCGACCGGCAGAAAGTGGTCGCTGGCGGCTGTCAATGAGGCCGATCAGAAATATGTCTGCTGCAACGCCGACGAAGGTGACCCGGGTGCATTCATGGATCGTTCCGTACTGGAAGGTGATCCGCATGTTGTTCTGGAAGCTATGTCGATTGCAGGATATGCGATTGGAGCTACCCAGGGTTACATTTATGTACGTGCCGAGTATCCGATCGCAGTCGAGCGTTTGAATATCGCTATCAAGCAGGCCAGGGATTACGGCCTTCTGGGCGAGAACATTTTTGATACCGGTTTTAGTTTTGATATTGATCTTCGGCTTGGTGCCGGTGCTTTCGTATGTGGTGAAGAGACCGCACTGATGACCTCCATCGAAGGACGTCGTGGTGAGCCGAGACCCAGGCCTCCGTTCCCCGCGAACAAGGGACTGTTCCAGAAACCCACGATTTTAAATAACGTGGAGACCTACGCCAATGTGCCGCAGATCATTTTGAACGGCGCAGACTGGTTCGCTTCCATGGGCACCGAGAAGTCCAAAGGAACCAAGGTCTTTGCTTTAGGCGGCAAGATCAAGAATACAGGCCTGGTAGAGATTCCTATGGGGACCACACTTCGTGAGATCGTCGAAGAGATCGGCGGCGGCATCCCCAACGGTAAGAAGTTCAAAGCCGCGCAGACCGGTGGACCTTCCGGTGGATGTATCCCGGCGGAGCATTTTGATATCCCCATCGATTATGATAACCTGATCTCCATTGGATCCATGATGGGTTCCGGCGGACTGATCGTTATGGATGAGGACACCTGCATGGTTGATATTGCAAAATTCTTCCTTGAGTTCACGGTCGATGAGTCCTGTGGTAAATGCGCGCCCTGCCGGATCGGCACGAGGCGTATGCTGGAGATCCTGGATAAGATCACGAACGGCCAGGGGACCATGGATGATCTGGATAAGCTGGAAGAACTGGCGGAGCACTTAAAGACCAACTCCTTATGTGCCCTCGGTCAGACCGCACCCAACCCGGTACTTTCCACCATGCGGTATTTCCGGGATGAGTATGAAGCGCATATTGTGGATAAGAAGTGCCCGGCAGGCGTCTGCAAGGCTCTCTTAACTTACAAGATTGATCCGGATAAATGTAAAGGCTGTACCCTTTGTGCAAGGAATTGTCCTGTGGATGCGATCAGCGGCAAGCCGAAAGAGCCGCATGTGATTGACGCAGATAAATGTATCAAGTGCGGTACATGTATGGATAATTGTAAATTCGGTGCAATTTACAAGGACTAAAGGGAGGTGTAGAAATGGAAAATGTAAATATTACAATTGACGGACAGCAAATATCGGCTCCTGCAGGTTCTACCATACTTGAAGCGGCGCATCAGGCAGGAATTCGAATTCCGACACTGTGTTATTTAAAAGGGATCAATGAGATCGGCGCATGCCGTATGTGTATCTGTGAAGTAGAAGGCGCCAGGAATCTGGTCGCCGCCTGCGTATACCCGATCAATGAGGGTATGGTGGTACATACCAACACACCGAATCTGATTGCATCCAGAAAGAGAACGCTGGAGCTCCTGATTTCCAACCATGACATGAAATGTCTGGAATGTGTACGCAGCGGCAGCTGCGAACTGCAGGATCTCTGCCAGGAGTACGGCGTAGACGATGTGGATCATTTCGCCGGTGCCAAGACGTATTATGACATTGATTATTCCGCACCGCATATGGTACGTGATCCCAACAAATGTATCCTCTGCCGTCGTTGTGTGGCGGCCTGCGCAGATGTACAGGGCATCGGCGTCATCGGCACGAACAACCGTGGATTTGATACGATCGTAGGTTCGTCCTTCGATATGCCTTTGGGCGAGACGAGCTGCGTATGCTGCGGCCAGTGCATCAATGTATGCCCGACAGGTGCTCTTTATGAGAAGGATTACACGGATCAGGTGATCGAAGCCATCAATGATCCGGATAAATATGTAGTCGTGCAGACGGCACCGTCCGTACGTGCCGGCCTGGGTGAGGAATTTGGTTATCCCATGGGGACAGACGTAGAAGGAAAGATGGCGGCAGCGCTGCGTCGGTGTGGATTTGATAAAGTCTTTGATACCGACTGGGGTGCTGACCTGACGATCATGGAAGAGGCCAACGAGTTGATCGAGCGGATCCGGAACGATGGTGAACTGCCGATGATCACTTCCTGTTCTCCCGGCTGGGTAAAATATTGCGAGCATTACTTCCCGGATCTGCTGCCGCATCTGTCTACCTGCAAGTCACCGCAGCAGATGTTTGGCGCGATGCTGAAGACCTACTTCGCGGAGAAGGAAGGCATTGATCCGAAGAAGATCGTATCTGTCAGCGTCATGCCGTGTACGGCTAAGAAATTCGAGATCGGCAGAGACGATGAGTCCGCAGCCGGTGTCCCGGATGTAGATATTGCTCTGACGACCAGAGAACTGGCCAGATTGATCCGTCGGTGCGGCATTAATTTCTGCTCGCTGCCGGATGAAGGCTTTGACAGTCCGATGGGTGAGTCCACCGGTGCCGGTGTTATCTTCGGAGCGACCGGTGGTGTCATGGAGGCTGCGCTTCGTACAGCCGTGGAAACACTGACGGGCGAAGAACTGGCGAATGTGGAATTTAAGGACGTCCGTGGCACGCAGGGCATCAAGGAAGCCAGCTACGACGTAGCCGGCAAGAAGATTAACGTGGCTGTGGCCAGCGGCCTTTCAAATGCCAGAGAGCTGTTGGAGAAAGTAAGAGCGGGTGAATGTGATTATCAGTTCATTGAGATCATGTGCTGCCCGGGCGGCTGCGTCAATGGCGGCGGCCAGCCGAGGGTCAGCAGTGAAGTCCGCAGCTTCACCGATGTGCAGGGCATCCGTGCCAGCGCGTTATATAAGAACGACGAGAATAAGCCGATCCGTGAATCTCACAAGAATCCGGAGATGATCAAACTGTATGAGGATTATCTTGGCGAACCCGGAAGTGAGAAAGCGCATGAGACACTGCACACTTCCTATGTCGCGAGAAGCGTCAATTAACGGACGCAAAAATAAGCGTATAAAAAGAGGCCTGCAAAAGCGGGCCTCTTTTTTTACGCTGTTTTTTTAGGCGTCCATCTGCATGGATTCTCTTTACATGATCTTGCGGAACAGCTCTTTGAAGTCCTCGATGCTGGCGTCCTTGGGGTTGCCCGGTGCACAGGCATCCGCGGCAGCAGACTCAGCCAGGAAATCCAGGTCCTCTTCTTTAATGGCATCCAGCTTGGTTGGGATCCCGACATCCACGGACAGCTGTTTGACCGCATCAATGGCTGCTTTGCGGTACTCTTCCTGAGACATATCATCGACGCCTTCCACGCCCATGGCGCGGGCAATCTCGCGATATTTCTCTCCGGTGCAGTCCTGGTTATACTCCATGACGATGGGCAGCATCATTGCACAGGCGACGCCGTGCGGGGTATCATAGGTAGCGCCCAGGGTATGTGCCATGGAATGGGCAATGCCGAGGCCTACGTTGGAGAAGCCCATGCCGGCGATGTACTGACCGAGGGCCATATCTTCGCGGCCTTTCGGATCGTTATTTACAGCATCCCGTAAGGCACGGGAGATGATCTCGATCGCTTTTAAATGGAACATATCCGTCATTTCCCAGGCCGCCTTTGTGGTGTAACCTTCGATGGCATGGGTCAGTGCATCCATACCGGTGGAAGCTGTCAGACCCTTGGGCATGCTGGACATCATATCCGGATCAATGACGGCGATAATGGGGATGTCATGGGGATCGACGCAGACGAATTTCCGTTTCTTCTGTACATCGGTGATAACGTAATTGATCGTGACTTCCGCTGCGGTTCCTGCGGTGGTCGGTACGGCGATGATCGGAACCGAGGGGTTCTTGGTAGGTGCAGTGCCTTCCAGAGACCGCACATCCTCAAATTCCGGATTCGCGATGATGATGCCGATCGCTTTGGCTGTGTCCATAGAGGAACCACCGCCAATGGCGATGATATAGTCGGCACCGGAATCCTTAAACGCCTGTACACCGGACTGCACGTTCTCAATCGTCGGGTTTGGCTTGATATCGGAGTAAATCTGATAGGCCATGCCCTCTTTGTCTAAGAGATCCGTTACTTTAGAAGTAACATTGAATTTGATCAGGTCCGGGTCCGAGCATACGAATGCCTTGTTGAAACCGTGGGTTTTCACTTCGTTGACGATTTCGTTTATGGCGCCGGCACCATGATAAGATGTTTCATTCAGTGTGATTCTGTTTGCCATGTTTCTAACTCCTTTCGAAATATATTTCCCGTGATCTGGAAAAGATCTTTATAAGATTATTTTACCATTTGCAGGGGAAAAAGGAAGTGACAAACGAAAAAATGAGATATTTTGAAGCAGAAAAGTAAATATGTACAAAAAATAAGCACAGGATTTGTGCAGATTTTGAAAAATCGATTGGCATATTTGTAGAAGAAACGGGAGATGCGATGTTCGAAGGATGCTTTGGCGGGGCGGGATGGGACATTCGAAAAATAGAAAGGAAAAAAGTGCAGGAAATGACAATCAGGGGAAATTGTGGTACAATGAAAATGCCGAGCAGGTAAAAAATGGAAAGGTAGGAGTGACGTAATGAGCTATGCAGGAATGAATTTCACGGATGATCATACGTTTATGGAAGATCGGTACAGTCTTCCGAATGAAGCACAGACCGCAACGCTTTTGACCACAGGCAACGGGTACATGGGCGTCAGAGGCAGTCTGG
>Ga0192244_10376_pt1 | contig 18215 bp, 15 predicted proteins | sample Koala_Koa27_L3_FD_131234 | JGI IMG/M metagenome (GOLD analysis project Ga0192244, IMG submission 131234) | Enriched cells from koala feces incubated with labeled cellulose particles, San Francisco Zoo, California, United States - Koala_Koa2-7_L3 ... | reverse complement strand
AAAGTCTATCGGATTTTTTACTTTAATTTCTGTTTTTAAATTATTTGCAGCTTTAAGGAATTTTATATCTGTTGTAAGTAATATATCTGCATGAGCCTCAGCACAAGCCAAATGGAGACTGCCAAATGCCTTGATCGAGGATATTCTCATAATGCTTTCTGCGCGCGCTATAATCGCATCATCTGCTTTTATGATCTCCGGCTTTAAAAAGTCATAAAGTTCACATACATTGTTTCGCTTATAAATGATGCCCTTTCTATATATGTTTGAATTATAGCATGAATATATCAGAAAATCGTTTGTTTTTATATCGCATAGACTATGATGTGTCATTTTAACTCAATCCTATAAAGTTTTATATAAATGTATCAAATTATATTGATTTTATGTTATTTTGATGCTATCATATTGTTGCAATCTAACTATAGTTTAAATGACACATAAGTGGAGTAAAACATGGGAAATTATTACAGCTATAAACGGATCAGTACCGATCAGGAACATCAGAATTTTAACCGGCAGACCAAATCCCTTGAGAAATATGCCGCAACACACCATATAGAATTTCTAATAGACTTCACAGAAGAAAAATCGGCCAGGAATTTTTCTGACCGGCCTCAATTTCAGACATTAGACAAACTCCTGCAGGAAGGGGATACTGTCGTATTTAAAGATCTATCTCGGTTTTCCAGGGAAGCAGAGAATGGATATACAAAATATATGGAATGGCTTAACCGTGGAATTTCTGTAGTCTTCATAGATAATCCTACGGTATCCTCTGATTATATCCTACAGCTGATGTCAACAGCAAAAGAGAGGGACATTGTTACAAAAACTGCCATGGAGAGCATTATCAAGCTACTGATCATTGTGGAGCTTGACCGCGCAGAACAGCAGCGCAAATATATCTCAAAAACTATCACGGACGGTATCGCAGCAAGCAGTAAAAAAAGTGGCCGCAAAGAAGGACAGCTGGATAAAATGACGCCAAACTTAAAAGCTGATATTAAACGATATCTTTCTAATCGAAATATTACGCAAATAGAACTTATGAAAAAACATAAGGTCAGTCGAAATACATTGAAGAAATATATTAAATATGTAGAACAGGAATCACAATAGAACTGACTGATAAGTTATATTATATCTATAAGAACCCCTTATCATCCAGATTTTGTTAAAGCGATCAAAAACATCAACGGGGCAAAATTCCATCCCGGAGAAAAAGTGTGGATAATCCCTGCAGAATCGGTAGAATCTGCCAGATTTATCATGCGCAAGATTTACGGCGAAGATGACCTTCAGCCTGCCGAAAAAGTAGATGTAAAATCACTTTTGAGGATGACTACGAATCGGATGATACATACGGTTTACGTGCTTTTGGGCGCCAGATTACACATGCCGGAGGGCGTGATGAAAAAGGACGCCCGGGCGAGGGTGTGGATATCCTGGAAGGAAATATCCACGGCTTCGGAACCAGAAAAAGCTTCAGAACCTATGTCCATAAAGGCACAGTTATACTCATTCACGGTGTCGTGAGAGATCTCTTTAAAAAAGAAATCGATGACTGGGAAGGAATTATCTCCGCTGAAGTCCTAGATTCCCGTTCTACAGAGAGAAACACATCCACAGATGATCTCCTTAAAGAAAAAAGAGCATTGGGAGAAAGAATCGCTGAAATTGATAAAATGTTAGCTGGCAGAGAATAGCATCTCTGCCAGCCATGACATGGAAATGAGAGAGAACCCGCACCACCTGATATGGGGTGGTGCGGCTGAAAGACGCATTGATGAAATTGTCAATCATCATCTCCACGATTCTCCGTACAAATTTCATCCAGCCATCCCTCGTCATACAGACTACCCATGCCTTTATATGTGACGGAGCGCGGTTTTCCCATTTTTGTAAAATTTGCAGTTCTTCGGACCGTAACAATAACTCTCAAAACGAAACTTCTGACTCACGCCAAAATCATATTCAATCGTTACATTCGCCATCGCCGCCCATTTGCATTGAAAACATTTCCCTTTATAACATCTGCCATCGAGCATCCTTGCGCCGCGCCACGCATAGGTCTCCAAATCCGGTACCTCAGACATCCACGGTGGCGACGGGTCAGGCAATAAATCCCCCGGCAGGATTTTCTTCAGAGATCCCGCCCTGTAATAATCCGCATATTCCCATTTAGGATACTTCTTTGTCCATGCTGTACCTTTTATAAAATCACCAATATGGAAACGGAATTTATCCTGTTGCTTTTCAGATATGGCAACCGTAAAACTGTCCTCTGTGTACTCCTGATCTTCGTTTTCAGCCTGTCCGTCAATTTCACTCAGTGGATCGGTTTCACCTCCTGCTTTGCCTTTCAGGAAAAGGTTATAGCCGATTTCCCTGTGCGTCCGATTATCAAGAAGATATCTCCACACAGTACTCCTCACCTGTACGGAAACAATTCTGCCTTCAAACTTTATTTTCCGCTGTATCGTTTCGTCCTGATGTCTCATAACCATTTCTCCGCATTATTTCGCATTAATAATATCGTTATTCACTCATACCTCCGCTGCCGCTGTCAACCTCATCCGGCTCCGGTATATCATCCGTCTCAGAATCATCATACTCCGGCAGCGCCTCCGCGGCGGATACCGCAGCTGAAAAGCGCGACGACAGGGATGCATACTCCTCATACTCCGCGCATTTTTCCAGTGCTTCCTCTCCATAAGAGATCAGGTTACCCACATGCTCCGTGTAATAGCTGCATGATTTTAATGCATCTATATAACTCTCTACAAGGCTGACCCGCTTCTCCTTCAAGGCCTCCGCAGCCAGCTCCAGCGATTCCTGGGCGGCAAGCTCGTTCGCCAGGTCCTGCTCCGTCTGTGCCTGCGCTGCCTCCTCATCGATCACCGCCTGCCAGGTCTGGGCGACCTCCCCGTCCAGCAGGCTCTTTTTGTAAGCGAGCCGTTCCAGCAGGGAAGCGCGAATCTCCGCATCCTGCACGGCGTCCGCTGCGTCATAGGCTGCCTGATAAACAGACTCAAACCCCTGCGCGGTCTCTGTGTCCGTGATCTGGTATTCCTCGAAAGCGGAAACCGCTGCTTCCGCCGCCTCCTCGCGGGCAGCCTCATCCCGCGCCTCCTGGGCCTCCTTTGCCCGCTGCTCAAGCCCGGTGGAATAATAATCATAGCCGGAGGGGCGGGAAGCATAGATATCCGTATCATAATCCACGGCGCGTGTTTTCCCGGAGGATGATACAAGGGAAATGGTATCCGGCACGGCAAATTCCGCAGGCTCCAGATCCGCATGCAGGGCGTCCATGAACGTACTCCAGATATCCAGCGGGTATTCCGCGCCGTAAAAGCCCAGGTCCGCCGGGTAATCATACCCGATCCAGACAGCCGTGGTGTAATAAGCGGAATAGCCGCAGAACCACGCGTCATAATTGTTATTCGTCGTGCCGGTCTTCCCGGCGTAGTGCTGGCCCTGCGTGTCCGTACCGGCCGCCAGCCCGTAGGACTCCTCGAAGGTGCCCTGCAGGATGTCTGTCAGAATAAATGCGGTATCTTCCATATATACTTCTTCCGTATCAGCGGACGCCTCATAGACGGTATCGCCCATATAGTCCTCCATCGACAGGATACAGTCGTTCTCCGTATACTGCCCGCTGTTGGCGAGCGTGGCATAGGCGCGTGCCATGTCCGCCACCGTCACGCCGTCCGTAAAGCCGCCGATCGACACGGCCGGGGACGTCATGTCGGTATAGGTCAGGGATGTAAAATGAAGCTTGTCCAGATAGGACATGGCTGTCTCCTGGCCCGTCATGTCAAAAAGCTGGAGCGCGATGGTGTTGATCGAGCGGACCAGCGCATCCCGCACCGTCACGCTCCCGATATGGGAGCCGGAGGAGTTTTTCGGCGTGTAACCGTCCACTGTGGTCTCCTGGTCTGTCAGGACTGTCCCCGGCGTCACCTGCCCTTCATTGACCGCCGGGCCGTAATCGAGGATGGGCTTGATGGAGCTGCCGGGCTGGCGCTCCGCCTGATAGCCGCGGTTATACTCCCCCTCTTCATCCCTGCCGCCCACAACGGCAACGACCATCTGCGTATCATTGTCAATACAGACGGCCGCGGCCTGCATCTCATAATTCCCGTCCTCATCGCGGTCCGTGAAATCAACCAGCGTCTCATCGACGCTTTGCTGCAGCTCCTCCTGTATGTCCGGGTCGAGCGACGTATACACGGCATAGCCGCCCGTGATCACGGACTCATACGCCTCATTGTAAGCGGCAGAATACGACTCTTCATACGCATCCTCTTCCTCCTGCGAGGAAAACGTATACTGAAAGCCAAAGCCGTCATTTTCCATCAGTTTCAGCGCCGCGCAGTAGACGGCATAGGTCTCCATCCAGGTATTCAGCTCCGTGTTCTGTGTCTCCTGCACAATCACAGGCTGTTCCTGTACGGCGGCGTCGTACTCCTCCTGCGTGATATAGCCGCAGTCCAGCATGTCCGCCAGGACAGCGTCCTTTTTCTCCATCGCCGCGTCATAATCGGCCACCGGGTTGCAGACACTCGGGGCGTTGCTCGTAGCGACCAGGGTTGCCGCCTCCGCGAGGGTCACGTCGTCCGCGCTTTTCCCGAAATAATACTGACTCGCGCCCTCCACGCCGTAGCATCCGTTGCCGAAATAGTTATAGTTGCAGTAATACTCCATGATCTGCGCCTTGTTATAGGTCTGCTCGATCTGAAGGGAGAGCATGATCTCGGCCAGCTTGCGTTCAAAGGTCTGCGACTGTGTCAGCAGGCTGTTCTTGACCAGCTGCTGGGTGATCGTGCTGCCGCCCTGCGTGATCTCCCCGCGGTTTACCACATAGGCGGCCGCCGCGCGGATGATGGCCTTCAGATTGATGCCGTTGTGCGTGGGGAAGGACTGGTCCTCCCGCGCGATATAGCCGTCCGTGATGTAGTCAGATATCTCCGTGATCGGAACGTAGGTGTACTGCTCGTTCCCCACCTCCGCGATCACGGAACCGTCCGACGCGTAGACCACCGTATTCCCCGCCCGCACGAAAGAAGAGTCGTCCATGCCGGTCAGAACCTCATAGACATCCGTCTTTGCCGCGCGGTACAGCGGGACAAACCGGACCGCGCCGATGATGACGCAGACAGCCGCTGCCGCCGCAATGACCGCCGCGATAATACGGCGGCGCTTCTTCCATCCGCCACTGTGTTTCACGGATCCTGCCGGTTCCTGTTCCCGTAAGCTGTCTTCGCCGTTTTCCTGCCGGTCTTCTTTTTCCTGTTCACGCATGACTGTATATACCTCCGGTCTGTACAGATTTGCCCCTGTATTTTGACAGTTTCCACTCAGTCTCCGCTGCCTGTGTCATTGTTTCGCAGCGTGCGTTCACAATTTACATTGACTATTTTGATAGTCGTATTTGTTTATATATTTGTACATTATACAACTGTTATATAACATATTCAAGGGTTTTTCAGCCACCAGAATCCTGTGCGCTACCCGGCCCGGATATTTCTTTTTATACTGTGCAGGTGTCGTCTGCAGGATTTTGCCGCTTTCCAGATAATGCCTGGCCTTATCCTCCCGCATCAGGTTCCAGACCAGGGTGCAGCAGTAGAAATTGAGTTCGAAAAATTCCCGCTGCTCCCGGTTTGGATAGATACGGTATCTGTATGATGTAAATTCCATAGTAGTGTAAACCTTCCGGTATCGTTTTCTCTTTTGTATACATAGTACACTGGGGAGTATGCCCTACGGCAAATCCCCTCCCTGACAGGCAGGCGGCATCCGCTGCCCCGCGTGTCAGGCTGGGCGGGTGTCCCGCCCGGATTTTTGGAATCACAGGAAGTTTCCGCCCCGGCATCCTTATGCCGGGGCCGCTAAGAAAGGAGCAGCAATATGCTGAATCTTGTGGGAATGGCCATTTCCGTTTTTCACCTGCCACCGCCGGTGCCTGCTCCCTGCCGCTCCAGGAAGTGAAAATGGCCTCTCCTGCATCCACGGTGCCGGACTGGCTGTTCTGTGCTGTACACAGCCGGCGCCCGCGTCCTGTCATCTGCAGGCCGGGCGGTTCCCCCCGCCCGCTGTCTGTCCTGTCCTGCGCAGGATACGCATACCCTGCTCCAGGATGGCCGCGGCTGTTCCTGCCTCCGCTGCCTGTGCCGTTGTTTTTGCCGCTGCATCCCTGCTGTCCGGCCGCGGCCGCGCGTTTCCCTTCGGAACGCGGACCCGGATGAAATAATGCCCTTTCTGCCGCTGCTTATAAGCGATCAGTGACAGCAGCTGTGTATAGCCATGGTCCATGCCTGCCGCCAGGCGGGCACGGTCCGGTTCCGCGGCACAGATGACCTCATAACGGTCTGTCAGGCGGCCGGATATGTTATGCAGGCAATCTGTCAGCTGGCGGTCAGCCCGGCGGCGCGCCAGGCGGATCTTCTCCATCTGCTCCCGGTAATTTTTCGACGGCGGGCCTCCGCTGCCGTTATGCGGCCCCTGCTTACGGGACAGCTCCCGGTACAGTTCCTTCACCTCCGTCATGGTGCGGACATAACCGGGTGGCAGTTCTGCCATACCTCCGTCTGAATCCATAAAGATCCTGTCACTGCGGTCCATGCGCGGCGGGCATATGATCCCCAATGCCTCCGTGCATTTTTCCAGCGGTACCGGGGCCGGCGATCCATGCCTGTACAAGACGGAGCAGTAATAGTTCCCGTCCGGGGCACAACTCACGGTCGCGCTGTGCAGCACCCAGTCTTCCGGGGCGCGGCGGTGGATCCGCGCGGATATGCTGCCGCAGGCCGGGAGGGTGATATGCCGCTCCCCGACCCGGATCTCCCCAAACGGGGACGGAGCCGTGGTGTAGGACTTCCTTTCTGCCGCTTTCGATTTGAATTTCGGTTCGCCGGGGACGGCACCGGAACGGTTTGGACGGGTCCTGCGGGGACCGGCCTGCCCTGTATCCCTGCCGCGGGCCAGATAACGCTGATAAGCACCCAGCAGGTCTTCCCGGACCAGTTCCAGTGCCCGGCGGTCCGCATCCTGAAGCCCCGCGTACTTTTCCAGATAGGGCGTTACGGATATCTCCGGCACCCGGTGTGTCTCACCATACGTTTTTTTGATGTCCCCAAGCATCTTATTCCAGATGGTCCGGCACGCCAGAAACTGGCGCGCGATCGCTTCCTCCTGTGTCCGGTTCGGGTATAGCCGGTATTTGTATGCTGTATATGCCACGGTATAGCTCCTTCCCCTGCGTGTTTTATCCGCAGTTTTCTTTATTCCGGCAGTGAGCCCTGCCCTTCCTCCATGGTCTGCCGGGTTCCTTTCCTGCGCTGTTTCCTGTGACCTGGTGATCCGTATGCCTGTCCTGTTCCGGACAAGGTCTTCATATTCCGGGAAAATAAGACCAAAGTACCAAAAGAAGTATCCCAACCTGAGTATAGGAACTTACGATTACCTCATAAATCACAGCCCAGCGGATGATCTGTCCCATCTTCCTCTTCCCGATCAGCAGCTTCCGGATCAGGCAGAACAGTAACACCTGTAAAAAGGGACTCCAGAAGATCAGAAGCATCACATTCAGGAACTTATTCGAGGCTAACGGCATCCACAACGCTGACAACAAGTTTCGCGTCCCAAACAGGCCGTCGTTGGTTCTAACCCAGGAAAACTGCGACCACCAGAAAAAATCAAGCACTAACCCGATCAGGATCGCAATGACCCAGAATAAGACTAACCGGGATATTTTTTTCTTATTTTCGTTCATAACTACTCCTCTCCGCCGGAAATGATGATTTCATATTTTTCCGGCATACATTAACCCCCGCTATCTGTTTTTAATTGGCAACCCTGCTAGCATCAATCGTCCCATCGCCATTTCCATCAATTTCCAGCAAAAGCCTTTCGCCGCTGTCCGTGTCAGCATAGATAACGGTCCCTTCGTCAATCGGGATTTCTCCCGTTTCCTGTTCCATATAGAGTTCCCCGTCTGAATCATAATAGCGAACCGTACAATCCAAGGTTCCATCATCTACCCCGTTTAAAACAATATCATAGCCGTCTATCCCATACAGACAAACCATTTTTATCTCGCCATTCTCCCCGATTCGGTCTATACGTCCCAGTGACGTGCATATGGAAGACTGGCATTGTGTTGAATCCATCGTCTCGTCAGCAGACGTCAGGGATACTTCCGCCTCGCCATCTATCTTCAGCACCATATAAGATCCTTCATTTACAGATGCACCGGAAACATCTGATATTCCGGAACTTAAGATATCACAGATCCATGAAAGGCAGGACGAATTACCCACAAGTCCATCATGGTTGGTACTAAACTGTATATACCTGCCATCAGACAGCTTTTTGGCTTTTTCCATGATTGATGCCGACAGATATGGAACTGTACTGTCACCGCGGATGTCATAATCCAGATCGGCCTCATACAGTCTTTCCTCAATCTCATCCTGCCCATACTGAAATGTAACAGCCGTAATCGTTGCCTGGTTGATACCAACTGCAAAATATGCGTTTTCATATCCAAGCAGGACATTATAGCCTTCATATTTCCCTGATGAAGCATCCAATGAATTCTGGAAGGAAACAACAGAAGAAATATTCTCTTCACCAAATATACTCTCACAACGTGCCACATACTCATCATATGAGAGTTCATAACGATCCTCCCCATCCTCTGACGCTTCCCACATGGGAATCTCAGAAATATATTTCTCAGATGGAAGAAGCTCCGCAACACCAATAAATGAAGATTTTACATCCTCTGACAGACCGCCTAAAAACGCCAGACCAAATTCTTTCAGTTTATCGAATCCACCCTGATCTTCCTCTGATTTCAATATAGCCTGATTCAAAACAGCATTGATCAAATAGGGAGCTCCCTCATAAGGGGTTCCGCAGGTGATAATCTTATCAACCTTCCCATTTAAACCATATTTTTCATAATAACTGGAAGCTACAAGGCCGCCCATAGAATGGCATACCAAATCCACTTCCGTCCCAAGTGAATTAATAAACTTGTGGAGTTCCTTTGCGTTATATTCATTACTTTTTCTCCAGTCATAATTAAAAAAGTAAATTTCGCGATCAGGGAATTCCTCGCACAGTGTATCAACAAGGTTTTTATATTCGTCCGTGGGGCCATATTCCCGCCCTTCGGCAGAATCACTGCTCTCCTCCTCATATAGCTGCTCATTGATAACCGGTCTGAGATAAATTTCATCACTTAGCAAATTTTCACTTAATGACCATATTGTTAAAACTGAAGGCTCCCAAACCCTCATGTCTGAGTTGAAGACTGTCGAGCTTTTATATAGACGGCTCCCCATTATCCCCGGGATAATGATAATCGGATCCGTATCCTTACCCGTATCATAAGAAATCTTATAAATTGTGTTTCCAAAACTGTCTGTAAACAACTGTTTTGAATAGGAAATATGACTGATATTTGTATCGCGGATATCAGAACCAATACCCACTTCCATATCTAACGACGTCCAATACAAGGCAGAATTGCCGTTTATGCCCTCGTCCTCATATGCCGGCTCCAATACATTTAAATAATATTCGATGCCATCCATAATCTGCCATTCCACATCATACGGATCATAATCAAAAGTATCTATGTCGTTACAAGTTATCCCAGCAGGCAAATCAGCAGATGCCAGCATATTTTGAGCTGTTATATTTTCTGATTCCAGGTTAGATATATGATAAAAATGTTCAATCCAATAATATACATAAGCCAGCGGATTTAAAGTGTCATCCTGATTGTAATAAAAAAATCCAATGTAAAGGGGTATTCCCAGTCCGTTCTCAACAGACTGCATAGTCAGACCATATGTGCTGTCGGGAAGATCATTAAGAAAACGTATTCCTTCCTGCATCAATGTACCGTCCGTATCAATACCGGACGGGCTGCAGCCAAGTATAATCCCGGTAGCAGAACTGTTCATAGAAGTCGGCTCATTCAGGATCTCTATCAACTGCTCTTCGGTAAGTTTATATCCTAATGTGGTTTTTCCATATTCTGATCCATCTGAGAAAACATATCCTTCTTCCAGCAAATCATAAATGTCAATTCCTATGCCGGACGCATACTGAGCCATACGCCCGCTGTTCCGGTATACAATATAACTGTCAGATGAACGGGACAGCCCGGATGCATATCGAACCTGTGTCAGATTCCCATTGTCTATCTGAGACAATGTATAATAATACAGGCCACGCCCATATTTATCATAATCGACCGCTATCTCGTAAGCTCCTTCTTCATAACGAGTCGTTTTTCCCGTTTTCCCCGACAGGGTCTGGATAACAGTTCCCAGATAAACAACTCCTTTTGACATGTCAAACTGGTTATATTCCAGACCCAGCCCATCAGAACGTGTACCGAGCGGCGCATAATGCCCCTGTCCCGTCCCATACCCAAGGAAGATCGTTGGGATATAGCTATCGTTATAATTTCTCTGATACAGGGCAAGCTGATCCGCATAACCGTCTGTAATTCCTCCAAGCAGGATATCCGGTTCATAAAAGAAAGCAGGATTGCAGGTTTTTGTCACATTATTTATACTGATCTCTTTCGTTTGGTAGGCACGGCCGGATGCATAATATGTATTATAATTCCAGATCAACGTATACGGCGCAGCTTCCCAAAGCTTATATTCCGATACACTGTAATCACTGCCACCGGACTGTGTCTGATACAAGTTATAATAAAAATTATAGAGATACGGATCCGGATTATCATTGATATCACTGCCAAATACGCCAAGGTTACAGGAATCCGTCCCGTAACTGTCTGTCATGCCACCGGCATTATAGACGCCTGAGTCATTGGTTGCCGTAACATTTACTCCCAACATGGAAAGGACAAATGTATTGTCAGCAGCGGTCGCACCGGTCAGCACCATAGTATCTTCCGGCATGGAAGAATATGGGGCATCAAAACATACGGAAGCCATCGCTGAAACCGGCAACAATGAAAAACAGATACAGACAGATACCAATAAAGCCAACATAGATTTTATAATATGGTTTATATTCTTTTTCATAACTTTCCTCCAATTCATTTCCAAACAAAGCTGCTTCTGTCTAAAATCCTGCATTCGTAACAATCTGACAGAACAAAAACCTTATTTCTCTTCGTTTATCTCCTCCTCTTCCTCTAGCCGGGCCATAGCCCGGAAAAAGATGTCACTCCTCCTCCAGCAGCGGCGAACACATCCGCACCAGCCGGTTATAGGTATCGAAAAACTCTATGACCTTCACATTCACGCCGTACGCGGAGCGCATGTTCTCCTCCGTGATCACCTCGTGGGCGAAGCCGAACACCATCGGCGCGCCGCGCTGGAGCGGGCAGACCGTGGACTCGCACATGAACGCCTGGTCCGGGGAGTGGGTCGTCATGATGACGCCGAAGCCTTTTTTCTTCAGGGAACGGATCTTGCCCATGACGCGCACCATGTTTCCGTAATCAAGGTTGGACGTCGGCTCGTCCATCACCAGAAGCTGCGGCTCCTGCGCGAGCGCCCGCGCGATCATGACCAGTTGCCTCTCGCCACCGGAGATGTCGGTGTAGACCGTGTCCCGCAGGTGGGTGATGCCCATGTCCACCATGGCCGCCTCGGCGATCTCGTAATCCATCTCCGAGGGATTACCGAAATACCCGGTGTTGCTGACCCGCCCGAGGAGCACGACGTCCTTCACTTTATAAGGGAACGGCGGGTTGTGGAACTGTGAAACGTAGGCGATGTTCTGCGACAGCTTCCGCGCGGACCAGTTGGCCATGTTCTCGCCGTTCATCTCCACGAGCCCGGCCTGCGGCTTTAAGAGGCCGAGGATAGTCTTGAACAGCGTCGTCTTCCCCACGCCGTTCGGCCCCAGCAGGCAGCAGATCTGCCCGGATTCCACCGAGAAATCCACGCCGCGCAGCACGGGAAAAAAAGCCCTGGTACCCGCAGTCCAGGTTTGTCAGTTTCAGTTTCATGTTGCTCTCCTCCGATCTTTCCCTGTTATATCCCTGTTATGCCCCTGCCATGTCACGGCTATTCCTCCCGGCACGGCACTTCCCCGTCCGCCCTCATGAGGTACCCGGCCGCGCGCACCGACTCGATCCGGCTGCCCTGCGCGCCGAGCTTGCGGCGAAGGGTGCAGACCGTCATATCCACGGAACGTCCCTTTACTCTGTCCGGATCCGCTTTGCCGCAGATCCTGTACATCATCTCTTCCCGGTTCAGGACAATGCCCGGGTTCTGCATGAAAAAGAGCAGGAGCCGGTACTCCCGGGCGGTGAGGTACACTTTCACACCCTCCGAAAATACTTCATGTGTACCGGCATCCAGGCGGACCGCCCCCAGCTCCAATACCTGCGGCGGCGCCGGTTTCCTGCCCTCCAGCAGGAGCCTCACACGGGCCAGGAGCTCCCCGGCATGGTACGGGTTCGTGATAAAATCATCAACGCCGTCCCCAAAAGCGCCCAGGATCTCCTCCGCCGACGCGTCCGGCGCGACAAGGATGACCGGGAAATACCCTGCCGTCCCTGCCCGGCATTCTGAACGGATATGCCGCACCAGGCCGGCTGCCGTCATGCTGCCTTTCCCGGCCCTTCTGCCTTTCCCTGCACTGCTTACTTCCCCGGCCCCGGATCCCAAAAGGAGCAGGTCCGGCCGTACCAGCCCTGATTTTTCCAGGAATTCATCCTGCGACCCGCACACGCAGGCCGAAAAGCCGCTTTTCCTTAAGGTCCCCGCCATGGCTTTGTGGGCAGGGACATCCCCTGTCACAATATAAACCATCCTCATCATACCCGTTTCCTTCTTCCGGGCAGAACGCCCGGTTTCCCGTCATCCAGCCAGGAATCATCCCGCATGCCGTATTCCAGCGCATGCTCCAGGACACACCGGAGATAATCGGCCTCCTCCATGCCGCTTTGCCCGGACAGGTCAGCGAGCCGCCTCCGTTCGTCCGCATCAAGGTACACCACGGCGGACGGGCTCCTGTCCGGATTCGATTTACTGCGCCTTCCCGGCTTCTTCTTATATATATTGATGTCCATAAAAGCCCCTGCCTTCCCCGGGCCAGACCCCTTCAAATGATCTGATCTGGCGCCGATACCCGTGTCCAAACCCCGGGGAAAATAATAAGTCATAAAATATTTATAAAATCCATGTCCAAAAGTTTATAGGAATTTACCGGGGTCAGACCCCGGGTTCACCGCTCCATCGACGGGAAGATCTTCTGCTGCCGCCGGATGATCCAGATGAGGAGCGGGATGGCCAGCAGGCTGACGATGTTCCCCAGCGGGATCTGGTATTCATTGATATACGTGTAGCTCCTGACAAACTCCGAGAAGAGCAGGATGACCCCGCCCCACAGGGCCGACGCCCACAGAAGATCGCGGAAGTCCGCGCCGTAGAGGTAACGGCACATCAGCGGCACGACGGTCGCCAGCATGCCGACGTTCCCGGCATGGATCATCGCCGTGGCAGTCAGGACGCCGCCCGCGAAGATGCCGTAGAAGCGCAGGAACTTTGATTTGACGCCGACCGCGTGGGCGTCCTCATCCTCAAAGCTCACCACGTTGAACGAAAACCGCATCAGGATGAGCGGCAGGAGCACGACGCCCGAGATCAGGATGAGGACCCCGATATCGGAAAAGTCATTATAATAGTCCTGGCTGTTCTGCGCGAACTCCTGGTAAAGTTCCAGCGTGGTGTCATCCATCTGCGACTGGTAATAGTTCATGATGATCTGGAACAGCCGGTTCACGATCGTCCCGACGATCAGCAGGTCGGCGATATTCGCCCGGTCCCGGCCGACTATTCTCGCCGCGCCGAGGATGGCGAGCAGCACGCCGATCGAGATGCCGTAGCTTAAGGCGTAGCGCTGGACCGGCATGTAGTACGCCTGCTCCGCATAGAGCAGGATGAGGACCATCTGCGCCAGCTGCACGCCGGAGGACACGCCGAGCATGGTCGGCACGGCCATGGGGTTCCTCATCGAGGTCTGGTAGACGGTGCCGGACAGCGCCAGCACCGCGCCGGAGATGCCGATGAGCAGCACGCTCTTCAGGCGCGAGACCACGGCCGCCCAGTCATTCCCGAAAGCTGCCTGGAGCTGTGCCTGCAGCTGGTCCTGCACCGCGCCGTCCGCCCACAGGCACTGCACCCGGTAGCGGATGAACGCGGCCAGGCACCGCGCCACATAGACCGGCTGGTAATGGCTGCCCTCGCGCCCCTCGATGCACATGTACAGGAAAGCAGCCGTGACAAGCACCGCCACGGCGATGAGGACGCGCTTCCTTTTTTTCCGTTTTTCCATCGCACGGATCACGCGGATCCTGTCTAATTCGTTATGACCAGTCGGCATGTCGGTTCCTCCTGTATAAAATGATAAATAATGCGGACAGGATGCTGCAGACCACGCCCGTGTAAAGGTTGAAGCTGGTGGTGGCCCCCATCATGTAGCAGACGATATAGACCAGGAGCGTCGTGATGCCGCCCAGCAGCGCGGACGCGGGGATGAGCTTCTTAAAGTCCGGCCCCACGAGGTAGCGCGCGAGGTGCGGCGTCAGGAAGCCCACCATCGAGACCTGCCCGCAGAAGGACAGGACGAACGCCGACAAGATGGTGCACAGCACGATCAGCAGGTTGCGGTAGCGCGTGAGGTTGATCCCCATCGCGCGGGCCTCCGCCTCGCCGAACACGATGATATTGATCTTCCCCGCCATCGCAAAGACAATGATGCTCACCACGATGATCGGCACGCCGAGCAGCAAAAGCTGTGCCCAGGTAAAGCTGCTCCCCAGGTAGTTGCCGCCGATCAGCGTGCTGACCGCCGATGCTTTCTCATCATCGCCGTACATCGTCATGTAATACTGGACGAGCTGCCCGATCTCCGTGATGACCGTGGAGAAAACAGAACCCGCCAGCAGCAGCGCTACGGTAGAAATTTTCCCCCGCCCGGCGGCCATGGAGATGAACAGGATCAGCAGGACGCCCAGGAAACACCCTGCCAGGATGCAGAGGGACTGGGCAGACCGTTGGAAGATATTCATCGAATAATACCACTCGATCAGCTCATTGCCGGTCACGGCAGAGTATGAGTAACTTTCATTGGTAAATGTCCCGCCAACGGATGTCGCCTCATAAAAAAAGATGATATAGACCAGGCCGCCCAGCACACCGCCGGCATTCACGCCCATGGTCGTCGGGGAAGCCATCGGGTTCGCGAAAAGCCCCTGGTAGACCGCGCCCGTCACGGACATGGCATATCCCGCCGCGATAATAACCAGGACAGAGCAGAAAAACTGCCCCGTGGTAGCCTGACCCCCTGTCGTGACATATTCCACAAAACTTCCTACTTTATAAGCTACCAGTTCCTTGTACTGGGCCAGGGTGTATGTCCACTGCGGGACCGCCAGGCCGCCGGTCGGCGCGACAAGGACGCCCCATGGCACGAAAAACATCATGGCCATCAGCGCGCATACCAGAATGACCGCCAGCATGACGACCCTGCGGCCTCCCGCTGACATCGTATGGCGCGCTTTGTCATAATCCCGGTACAGGGTGCCCATCTCCTCATCCATGCGGAGTTCTATTTTTTCATTTAAATCACGCTTCCGGGATGCGTCGGGGTCATCCCACGCATCCCGTTTGCTCATTCTTTTTCCCATTATTCTGATTCCTTACTACTACATCCGGAACTTTTTCCAGAGCCATTTGAAGCCGCAGTACTTCTTGCACGCTTTCCAGAAGTGGTGATAGTACGAGATATATCGGTTATACTCTTCATCCGTCGGGGGGATGCCGCCGTAGGCCATCCGCGCGAAGGCGCCGCTCAGCCGGACCCAGGTCGTGCCGTCATCATCCATGAGCATAGTCTTTGACGCCAGGCCCTTCGCCTGTTTCACCGGCGCGTCATACGGGGAGCCGCTGATGCCGATCACGGCAAGCTTCTCCCTGAAGAGGTGGTACATGCGGCGTACCTGCTCCTCCCGGCCGTAATCCTTCTGCAGCTTTTTCAGCCAGATCTTATGGCGGCATACAAACCGCCGGATGCCCATCACCACCAGGAAGGCCGCGATGCAGGCCAGTATCACCAGGAGCACCGGGTAATCGAGGACAGACCGTGTCCCCAGGCTGTCCGTATCGATGCTCTCATCCAGGTTTGTCTCCAGGTCCTCCGTGGTCTGCGCCGAATCCTCCGGCGCGGCGTCCTGTGAATCCTCCGTCGTCTCATCCGGCTGCTGCTGGTCATTTAACTCATCGCTGTCCCGGTCATAATCCTCATCGACATTGCTTGCATAGCTGTCATAATCCATGACAACCTCGGTCGTGGAGATCCCGACGACCTCCAGTACCTCCGGGGATAATACCTCCGTGATCAGGGTAATGTCGAGTACCGGCGGGTTTAAGGGTTTTACGATGCCGAAAAACGCCCCCGCGGTCAGTGCCAGCGTGACCGCCATGGCCAGGACGGACGTCCCGAGCAGGGGGATAAACGCATGTTTCCTCGCATCCGCGTTTAACATCTGATGCCTGTACCTCGAATACAGGTACATCACGCCAGCCGCCAGGATAAAGACCACCAGCGCCCACACGGAAAAGGTGTATAGGAGCACACAGAGCCATGCATGCGCAAACGAACCGGCAACGGCAAAGATGCCGCTCCCCAGCCGTGTGCGCGAAGCGATGAATGCCAGCACTGCCGTGACGACCACGATCAGGATGCACAGGCCCCAGTTATCCTCCCTCGTCTCCGTCTCGATCAGGGAAAACCCGTTCCGGTAACAGAGCGCGACCAGCACAATAACTGCCGCGGCAAAGACCGGCAGGCAGACCAGTTTCGTCCGGGTGCTGTAATTAAAGACAAACAGTAAAAGGAGCACCACCGCGGTCACGCCGATAAACATGCCGTAGGAAGTACGCATCTCTTCGGTCAGCTTGAAGCCGTAGACCATGTTGATATCAAGCGCCACTGCCGCAATGAAACAGAAGATAAATTCCGGGATGGAATAACGTATGTAATAGGCGACGATGCCCTGCATCCCCTGCCCCGGATTCCCTTTTGCCATGCCGGGGTCCGCCGTATCCGCGCCGGTCCCTGTCCGGCTTACATTTTTCTCATTTTCACTCATGCCATACCGCCCCCTTCCAGTTCCTCCGGGTCAGAATACGCGAACCACGGAATCCGGTACGCGTCCAGGCTCCGGAGCGGCGCCAGCGCCTCCGCCTCCTCCAGCTCCGTCAGACCCTTCGGCAGCACGAACAGCAGCGAAGGGTACCGGCCGCGCAGGTGGATCGTCGTCAGCAGCTCGATCGTCTCCGTTGTTACCTCCGAGGTCACGAGCGCGACGTTGTTCTTCCCGTACAGGTCCACGGTGCAGCGGTGCAGCAGCTGCTCCACCGGGTAGTCATGCTTGTCCGGCACGACCTTCGGGAGATCCGCCGCCAGGCGGTCGAGCTCCTCCTCCCGCTGGAACGCGCGGGATTTCCTCATACCGTCGCGGTCAAAGTAAAACAGCTCATGGTCGAGGTGGTTTTTCAGCGCGTAGGCGCACAGGGCGCAGGTCCCCTCCACCAGCGCGTCATAGAGCTCCATCCGCTCCTCCGCCCCCTCCCGGCTGCTATACAGGTCGATGATGACGGCGAGGCCGGTCATGCCGATGGTCGTCATCTGCTTCGTCATGTAGGAAAGCGTATGGGCAGACAGCTTCCAGTGGATGGATTTGATCGGGTCGCCCTGCGCGTATTCCCGCACGCCGACATAGTCCATGCCCTCCCGGTCTGAGGACTGCCGTGCCATCGGGTTCTCGTTATTCACCTGGTGGGACAGCGGGAACGAATAGATCCGCCAGATATGCGGGAGCACCTGCACGCCGTGCTCCGCGCCGCCGTCCCCGGTCCGTTTGAACAGGCCGACCAGGTCGCCGATCGACACCCGGTCGACGGACACGGTATAATCCCCGATGTGGGTGAACGACACATCCATGTCCATCTGCCGCCGCTCGAACGGCACCAGCGCCATCTCCGTTTCCAGCGTGCTGTCCGTCCCGCCGAACAGGTCGGACAGGTGAAGCCGCACCTTTAAGGACGGGTAGACGAGCGGGCCGCGGTTATGCAGCACCAGGCCGAAGTCCTGCCGGCTGCCCCGGCGGATCGTCGCCGTCCCCTCGCCCT
>Ga0192244_10316_pt1 | contig 18363 bp, 9 predicted proteins | sample Koala_Koa27_L3_FD_131234 | JGI IMG/M metagenome (GOLD analysis project Ga0192244, IMG submission 131234) | Enriched cells from koala feces incubated with labeled cellulose particles, San Francisco Zoo, California, United States - Koala_Koa2-7_L3 ... | reverse complement strand
CCGTGTGACGGTGGCCTACGGCGACATCGACCTTCCTGCTTCGGCCACCGAGAAGGTAGACCTGCCCGCCGGCGAAGGCAAAGATGTGGTAGCTCCGCTCGAAGGCAAGTTCTTCCTCACGAAGAACACGCAGGAAACTCCCCGCAAAGTGGGCGACAAGGTAAGCAAAGGTGATTTGCTGGGCTATATCGAGGCCATGAAGACGTATAATGCCATCCGCTCGGATATGGACGGCACCATCGTGGCCATCTGTGTCAACTCCGGCGACTCGGTTTCTGAAGATGATGTATTAATGAAGATTGGATAATGGAAGATATATTTGGAAAACTGTATGACATGACGGCGTTCAGCAACATCATTGCCGACCCGTCGTTCCTCGTGATGTATGCCATTGCCTTCATCTTGCTTTACTTGGGCATCAAGAAGCATTACGAACCGCTGCTGCTGGTTCCCATTGCCTTCGGCGTGCTGATAGCCAACTTCCCTGGCGGGGAGATGGGCGTCATTCAGGCAGACGAGAATGGCATGGTGATGGTAAACGGGGTGATGAAGAACATCTGGGAGATGCCCCTCCACGAGATTGCCCACGACTTGGGGCTGATGAACTTCATCTACTACATGTTGATTAAGACCGGATTCCTGCCCCCTGTTATCTTTATGGGCGTGGGTGCGTTGACCGACTTCGGGCCTATGCTCCGCAATTTGCGCCTCTCCATCTTCGGGGCGGCCGCACAGTTGGGCATTTTTGCCGTGCTGTTGTGTGCCGTGCTGTTCGGGTTCACTCCGCAGGAAGCCGGGGCGCTGGGTATTATCGGTGGTGCTGACGGCCCTACGGCTATCTTTACCACCATCAAGCTGGCTCCCCATCTGCTGGGCCCCATTGCCATTGCGGCTTACTCGTACATGGCGCTTGTGCCGGTCATCATTCCGCTGGTGGTGAAGTTGCTCTGTTCCAAGAAGGAACTGCTCATTAACATGAAGGAGCAGGAGAAACTCTATCCCTCGAAAACCGATATTAAGAACATGCGGGTGCTGAAGATTCTCTTCCCCATTGTGGTGACTACAGTGGTTGCCTTGTTTGTCCCCACGGCAGTGCCTCTTATCGGTATGCTGATGTTCGGTAACTTGCTGAAGGAAATCGGCAGTGATACGAGCCGTCTGTTTGATGCGGCTGCCAACAGCATCATGAACACTGCCACCATCTTCCTGGGACTGAGTGTTGGTGCTACCATGACCAGCGAGGCGTTCCTGAACTGGACGACCATCGGCATCGTCATCGGCGGTTTCCTGGCGTTTGCCCTTTCCATCTCGGGCGGTATCCTGTTTGTGAAGGTGGTAAACTGCTTCTCCAAGAAGAAAATCAACCCGCTCATCGGTGCTACCGGTCTGAGTGCCGTGCCTATGGCAAGCCGTGTGTGCAATGAGATTGCAACGAAGTACGACCCCAAGAATCATGTACTGAACTACTGTATGTCCAGCAACATTTCGGGTGTCATCGGCTCGGCGGTAGCGGCAGGCGTGCTTATCTCGTTCTTGGGATAAGAACGGTTGTAAGCCTGTTTCTTTTACATTCCACCCCGTTTCCCGAATGCTGGGAAATGGGGTGGTTTTGTTGTGTACTCGTAGAATAGGAGCACATTTCCGCAAAATTACCTCGGTTGGTATGCGAATAAATTTTATCTTTGTCTTTGGCTTTGAAGTAATGTACTGAATATATGGGCAGATATGTCTTTTTTATCCTGTTGTGGCAGATGCTGTTTCCTGGTTTTATGAATGCGCAACCTGCCGATTATCGGTTGTATAAGAACATAGGCTTGGGAAGTGAGGCATCTGTAATCAGCTGTATCCTTCAGGATACAGAGGGACTGATATGGGCCGGTTCTAACAAGGGGCTGCTTTGCTATGACGGTTATTCAGTACAGTCTCATTTTACGTTCGGCAAGCAAAGTAATACGCGTGTTTATTGTGGTCAGGTAGTTGACAGTACCTATTTGTATTTGGGGGCAGACAATGGTTTACTGATTTATAACTATCGTACCGATTCTTACGAAGATGTCGGCATCAGTTTTCCTTCTGATATACGGACAATGGTGTTGTGTGATAGTGTGTTGTGGCTGGGCAGTTTGCATGGACTCTACATGTATAATCCAGTGTCGCACACTTTATCTGCCCGACAGGATGGTATTCCTCACAAATCAATTTACTCTATCATACGTTCGTCTGACAATTGTCTTTACATAGGTACATACAATGGGTGTTGTCGTTATGTCTCAGCTACCGGTCATTTTGAAACCGTTGAACTTCCAGACGTTGGAGGGAAAAGCAATCTTTTTGTAAATTCTTTGTTGGAAGATAAGGCGCGTGGATGTATCTGGATAGGTACGGAAGGTTGTCTTTTCAAGTATGGCCTTGCGGATGGAAAAGTGTCGCGTATAGATGACTTTGACGGAAATTCAGTCAAATCGCTGGCATTGGATGGATATGGGCAATTGTTGGTAGGTACTGATAACGGAATGTATGTCTATGCAGAAAGTGCTCCTTTGAGGCATGTGGTGCATGATTCTAGAAATGCACAATCATTGTCGAGCAATATTGTATGGACTATTTTTGTGGATAGTGAGAAAAATGTATGGCTGGGTACGGACTATGGTATTTCCATGACTCGGCATGCCAATATACTGCAGTATACTTCCATTTCACAAATTACGGGGACAGGAGAAGGAAACCAGTTCTATGCATTGTTGCGTGATGCAAAAGGTGCTTTCTGGATGGGAGGAACTAACGGGTTGATTCGTTTTACTTTCCCACGGGATGAAGTACTGGCTGGTACGTTACAGGAGGTGACTTCTGAACGTATTACACAAGATATGGAATGGTACAAAATGGGAGACAGGCATCATTTGTTGCCACATAATCGTGTGCGTCAGTTGTATGAAGACCGTGACGGACATTTGTGGGCTGCTACTGATGGGAGCATTTGCCGGTATGATACCGATTTGCATCGTTTTATAACTTACAATATAGTGGACAGTACCCGTAGTTATAACTCGAACTGGGCATATAGTCTTTTTGAAGATAACCAGGGAAAGTTGTGGGTTGCTACATGTTTAGGGGGAATATTTGTGGTTGACAAGCAAAAACTGCTTCGTTCAACAGATAGGCTTTATATGGCCGAAAAGGCCTATACCGTACATAACGGGCTTTCGGGTATGTTTATCAACCAAATGACTGTTGACCATGAAGGGAATGTATGGGCTTTGCTATATAACAGTCAGAACTGCATTGAAAAAATAAACCCACATACCGGACAGATAACCCATGTGGCTTCTGAGATACTGAAAGATGCCCAATACCCTAATTACATTCTTTGTTCGGAGGACGGTTATATTTGGGTCGGATTCCCAGGTGGGGTGATGCGTATTGCACCTGCTGACAATGATATACGCATGTTGTCATTCGATGCCAATAATCATAACGAAGTGCTTTCTATGGTAGAAGCAAAGGGGAAAATATGGATATCTGCTACCGATGGTTTTTGGGTGGTGAACAAACAGACATTTGAAGTGCGTTGCCTTAACATTACCGACCAAAGGTTTACCGGTATGTTTTACGACCGACGGGACGATAAACTTTATTTGGGAATGGTTGACGGGTACGCTGTCAGTGAACCCGACAAACTGTTGGCCGAATATCCCGAACGCCCGTTGATGTTGACAGCGCTTTATGTAAACAATCAGTTTTATAAGCCAGATGGTAAAACTACGTCAGGGAGCATTCGTTATGCGAGAGAGGTTACATTGGAACACGATCGGAACAATTTGGCTTTTGAATTCTCGGATTTACCCTATTCGCAGGAGGAAAAAAACAAATTTGTTTATCGGTTGGAGGGGTTGGATAACGGCTGGAGTCAACTTTCGGGCAATGCCAACCGGATTATGTACAGTAATCTGAAGTATGGCGATTATAAACTGTTGGTTGATAAATCGGATGCTTATGGATTACCTGTCGGCGAAGAATATGCGTTGGCCATTCGGATTTTTCCGCCATGGTATTATACAGGGTGGGCCAAGGCAATATATGCGTTTTTGGTATGTGTGTTGATTGTATGGACATTCAATTTCTTTTGGGTTAAAAACCGTCTGAAATTGGCACAACTTGAGAAGGAGAAGGTTTTGGAACAGTCGCGTGCTAAGATGGAGTTTTTTACAAATCTGTCGCATGACTTTAAGACTCCGTTAAGTATGATTATTGCGCCTGTCAGCCGCATGTTGCCAAGCATAGAGGATGCTTGGGAAAAGAAACAGTTGGAGCTGGTGCAACGGAATGCCATGAAACTGAATGCATTGATTCATAAAGGATTGGATTTTAATCGAGTGGATAGCGGGCAAAATCCGTTACTTATTATGTCGCAGATAGAATTGGTGTCGTTTGCCCGTGAATTGTATGCGCTGTATGCCGAAGGAAAAGTGGGCGGTAAGGAATTGCACTACACATTCCACACCAATCGTGACCGAATATACGTGCAGTTGGATGCTGTTAAACTGGAGTCGGTGCTGGATAATTTGTTGTCCAATGCCGTGAAATATACACCGGAAGGAGGGCTTGTGACACTTTCGATAGAGGTTTCCGATGGTGAAAAAGAAGTGTCCATAGCTGTAACGGATACGGGAATCGGAATATCCAGGCAGGACCAGCCTTATATCTTCCAGCGCTTTTTTCAATCGTCGAGGACAGCCGGAAAGAAGGAGGGAACCGGGATAGGCCTTTATCTGGTAAAAACATACACAGAGTTGCAGGGAGGGCATGTAAGGCTGGTTTCGGAAAAAAATGCCGGTACAACGGTAACCTTGACATTCCCTGTGTGGAATGTGGAACAAACAGAAGCGTCTCAAACGGTAGCTGATTTGCAACAATCGGCCGTGCCTGACGATGCTCCTCTGGTATTGATTGTAGACGACAATCAGGACGTTACGGGGTTTATCTTTCAGATTTTGTGCACGCGCTATCGTTGCCATATTGCTCAAAATGGAAAAGAAGGTCTGGAAGTAGCCATGCACCTGTTGCCGGATGTTATAATCTCCGATGTAATGATGCCTGTTATGGATGGCTTTGAGATGGTGAAGCGTTTGAGGAAACATGTGCCGACTTCTACGATTCCGGTAATATTGCTGACGGCTAAAAACGACAAGGAAACAGAATTGGAAAGTAACCGTTTGTATGTTGAGGCCTTTATTGCGAAACCGTTTGAACCGGATATTTTGTTGTCACGTGTGGAACAGTTGTTGTTTGCAAACCAGAATAGAGAAGCCAAGGCGCGTATGGAACTCATTTCTACACCTGAGAAGATAGAGGCTGAGTCGTATGATGAAAAGTTTTTGGCTAATATCACCCATTTGATAGAAGAACATATTTCTGAATCAGAATTGAATGTAAACACCCTTTGCGAATGGGCGGGAGTCAATAACAAGCAAATGTATCGGAAAATAAAACAACTGACAGGAATGACCCCGGTAGAATATATCAAGTCTATTCGCATGAAGAAAGCTGCCATGTTGTTGGAACAGCGGAAATTTTCGGTAGCCGAAGTAATGTATATGGTGGGCTTTTCAAATCATTCTTATTTCTCCAAATGCTTTCAAGCGGCGTTTGGAGTAACTCCCAAGCAGTATTAAGTCCTGTTTTTATCCTTTTATGTCCGATTTCTGCTTTTGCAGAAATGTGCATGTCTCTAATTTTGTCACTGTAAAAAGTGACTTAATTTGAATGTTATGAAGAGACACATGTTTATCTTAATCGGATGTTTGCTGGTGTCTATGGTTGGGGCATACAGTGGTAATCTTACTTCTATTCCTACAATTTATGTAGATGCAGATGGAGTGATGCACTGGTCTGATACCCATAGGGAGGCTTCTTTCTTTGGAGTAAACTACACATTGCCTTTTGCGCATGGTTATCGTGCCATGGGATATTTGGGGGTGGAACGGAAGAGTGCCATAGATCGTGACGTGTACCATCTGGCCCGTTTGGGAATCAATGCTTATAGAATTCATATATGGGATGTAGAAGTATCTGACAAACGGGGTAATCTGTTGGAAAATGAGCATTTGGATTTGTTGGATTATCTCATCTGTAAACTTCGGGAGCGGGGTATACGGACATTTATTACGGCCCAGACAAATTTTGGCAATGGATATCCGGAACACAATAAAATAACAGATGGATATTCTTATTATTATGACAAATGCACGGTTCACAGCAATGAAGAAGCTATTGCGGCACAAGAGAGGTATCTTGCCGCATTGGTGTGTCATGTCAATCCTTATACAGGCTATGCTTACAAGGACGATCCATTTATCGTGGGTTTTGAGGTGAACAATGAACCATGCCATGCAGGAACGGTACAGGAGACAGAAGATTACATCAATAGGATGCTTAAGGCACTGAAGCGTGCCGGCAACCGGAAACCGGTGTTTTATAACGTGAGCCATAATCGTGAGGTCGTGGAAGCTTATTATGCCACAGCCATACAGGGAACCACTTATCAATGGTATCCGACAGGATTGGTTTCAGGACATATGCGGAAAGGAAACTTCCTTCCATATGTAGACTGCTACAACATTCCTTTTGAAAAACTGAAGAATTTTGATAAAAAAGCCCGGATGATCTATGAGTTCGATCCGGCTGACGTTTTGTGTTCTTATTTGTATCCGGCTACGGTACGTACATTGCGTTCGGCTGGTTTTCAATGGATTACTCAGTTTGCTTATGATCCCATTGATATGGCAGCCTACAATACGGAATACCAGACGCATTATCTGAATGTGGCATATACTCCCAACAAAGCGGTGGGAATGATGATTGCTGCCGAGGTGGCCCGTAGGGTGGAGCGCGGTGAAACTTTTGGTTGCTATCCGGCAGATACGTTGTTTGCTGATTTCAGGGTAAGCGCATCGTTGGACTTGAGTGAACTCAATAGCGGAGATAAGTTTTATTATTCTAATAATACTTGTACTTCTCCCAAAGCTCCTTTACAGTTGCGGGCAATAGCAGGTTGCGGCAGTTCACCGGTGGTCAGTTATCAAGGTACGGGTGTATATTGGATTGACCGGTTGGAACCAGGTGTGTGGAGGCTGGAAGTGATGCCGGACGCTGTAACAGTCAGCGATCCGTTTGCCAAGCCATCTTTGGACAAGGAAGTGGTGCGTATTATTTCAAACGCCTGGGATATGACGCTGGATTTGCCTGATTTAGGCAAGGCCTTTTCTGTAAAGGGATTGAATGCCGGAAATATACGTGACAGTTTTGTGACCGATGGAACCATTTCAGCTTTAAAGCCAGGTGTTTATTTACTGCAAAGCGTAGACAATGCAGATAAAAAGCTGGTATGGACGCCAGATGCTGTTTGGAATAATATTAAGTTGGGAGAGTATGTACAGCCGGAGGTTTGTAACCTTAATGGGACAAAATCCCAAGATAAACATGACGTTTCTCGGTTTACAGTAGTCCATTCTCCGGTATCCAGTGTGGATGCCGACAAAGATTTATTACTCGAGTTTGTCGTGGCTGGAGAAGAAAAACCTGATTCGGTTATTCTTTATACAGATAAGATTTCTTTTTGGAATGCATATAATCCACATATAAAAATGGAACATGCGGGAGGTTGCCGTTACCGGGCTGTTATTCCTGCCTCAGAGTTAATGGAAGGTAGTTTCAGATACAATGTGGTGGTTTGTTGCGGCGGAAGGTACCAGACTTTTCCTGCAGGAGTTGCAAAACATCCTCTTGACTGGGATTATACGTCAGATGCATGGTGGAAGGCAGAAGTGGTGCAAGCAGACAGTCCTTTATTGCTGATGGATGCGGTCAAGCAGGCAGAGGGGACAGAAATCTATATGTTTCCTGAGTGGGGACAGGGTAGCCAGAAGATTGTGAAGAAAGAAGGAACGGACTGGCCGGTCTTGCAGATAGTTTTCAAATCGGAAAAGCAGAATCCTGTATTTTTTGTACGTCGTTACATTCAAGAATTGATAGCCGGACGAAAGGGGAGAGCCACAGAATGCCGCTCGCTATGTTTACAGTTTCGCAAACTTCCTCATAAAGTAAAGGCCGGTTTCATAACTTCTGATGGTTATACTTATTTGGCTTCATGTGCGGGTGCAGATGCAAGTGGTATTGTACGTATCCCTCTTTCCGAGTTGCGGCAGACCGACACGGCACTTTTGCCAGGTGCGTTTCCGGTTTTTCTAGACAATTATTTCCATCCTCAAACGGAGCTTCCATTCCATGCTGAAAATATAGATATGTTGGAACTGCGTATGGAAGGAACAGCCGGTGAGGAAATGGAGATGGAGTTATTCAAAATATGGTTGGAATAAAAAACATGTATTACTTTAAATATATACCAAGTATGAAAAACAAAATTGTAAATTGGCGTGCTACAGCATTTTATTGCTTGTTGTGCATTGCATGGTTGGGAATTGTGAATCCGCTTTCCGCACAAGAAGGGAAAAAAGTTAATGGACGTGTTGTGGATGAAATGGACGAGCCATTGATTGGAGCCAGTGTATTGGTAAAGGAAACAGGTAGTGGTGTTGTAACTGATATGGATGGTAATTTTGTTATTACGGTACCGGCCGACATTCAGACACTACAAATCTCTTATGTAGGTTATGAAACACAAACTGTAACCATTCGTACTGACAGGAAGATGCTGATAAAAATGGTCAATGACTCACAGGTATTGGGCGATGTGGTGGTAATCGGTTATGGTACAACCCGTAAAAGTGATTTGACAGGTTCTGTGTCCAATGTAAGCAGCAAGGATTTTAATTCTGGTCTGATTTCTTCACCGGAACAGTTGATTAATGGAAAGGTGAGTGGGGTACAAATCATGAGTAACAGTGGTTCACCTACGGCAGGAAGTATGATTCGTATTCGCGGTGGTGCTTCATTGAATGCTTCCAATGACCCTCTTATTGTTCTTGACGGAGTGCCTCTTGAAGCCGGTGGAATTAGTGGCAACAGCAGCAATTTTCTGGCTCTTATCAATCCGAACGATATTGAGAGTATGACGATTCTAAAAGATGCCTCTTCGACCGCTATATACGGTTCACGTGCTTCAAACGGCGTTATCATAATCACCACCAAGAAAGGAGGAAATGATCGTTTGAAGGTAAGTTTCAATACGACTAATTCGGTGCAGACGCATGCAAAACTGACAGACATGCTTTCGCGTGAGGAATTTATTAATGTTGTGAATACACAAGGAACGGATGCTCAAAAAGCTTTGTTGGGAACCGCTAGTACCAACTGGAACGATGAAATATATCAAGCGGCTTTTGGCACCGACAATAACCTTAGCATATCAGGGAATCTTGCTAAAAACTTTCCGATACGTGCTTCGGTCGGATACTATAACCAGAATGGTTTGTTGAAGACCGATAATGCCGAACGCTTTTCGGGAAGCATTTCGTTGTCGCCGAGTTTTTTGGATGATTATTTGAAATTCAATTTGAATGTAAAGGCATCCCGGAACAATAATCGTTTTGCCAATACAGATGCCATTTGGAATGCGGCTACGTGGAACCCTACTTTGCCGGTTTATTCAGGTAACGACACTTTTGGAGGATATACGGAGGCACTCGATAATGTAGGGCAGTTGGTTACCGGGGGAACTGTCAATCCGTTGGGGGCACTAAACCAATATAAATCAACCAGTCGTGTAAGCCGGGTAGTAGGTAATTTTGATGTAGACTATAAAATGCATTTCCTGCCAGAATTGAAGTTTCATGCCACATTGGGCTATGACTATGCCGAGGGGCAGGGATGGATTTACGTTCCCGCTGAAGCAGCCCAATATCAAACGACTGGCGGACGAGATTATGAATATGGCCCTCAAAAAAATACCAACAGGCTGTTGACAACTTATTTAAATTACAACAAATATATTGATTCGTGGAAGAGCAGTATTGACGCTACTGTAGGTTATGACTATCAATTTTGGAAATCAACTACCGCACAGTACAGTGAACTGAACACGCTGGGTGAGGTGCAGAATACCACTGCTGCAACCGATCAAAGGCACGTATTACTTTCCTATTATGCGCGTTTGAACTATACGTTCGATTCCCGGTACATGCTTACTGCCACCATGCGACGCGATGGAACATCACGTTTCAGTAAAGATAACCGTTGGGGTACTTTTCCTTCCGTAGCTTTAGGATGGAGGATAAGCGAGGAAGATTTTTTGCGTGGCAATGCTGTTCTCAGTAACTTGAAATTGCGTGCCAGCTATGGCGTTACCGGGCAGCAGGAAGGTATAGGAAACTACAATTATCTGCCAGTTTATACAATTAGCCAAAATGGGGCTGAGGCGCAATTTGGTGATGGGTATATTTATACCTATCGTCCAGAAGCGTATGTCTCTGATTTAAAATGGGAAACTACCGTTTCATGGAATGTAGGTTTTGATTTTGGTTTTTTGAAAGATCGTATAACCGGAAGTTTTGATTACTATACTCGGCAGACAAAAGATTTGCTGGCTACCGTATCGTCACCGGCAGGAACAAATTTCGACAAGACTATTTTGACCAATGTTGGTAATGTAGACAGCCAAGGCATTGAGCTGACTTTGAATTCCAGCATTATCCAAAGCCGGAATTGGAACTGGGATGTTAGTTTCAATATGACTTGGCAGAAAATGAAAGTAAAGAATCTTTCTTTGGTAGAGGGAGCTGCAGCCACCAATATGTCAGCGGGAGCTTCAATTGACGGACAGTATGTACAGGTGCTGAGCGAAGGCTATGAACCCTATATGTTTTATGTGTACAAGCAACTTTATGATGAAAAAACCGGAAAACCGATTGAGGGGGCTTATGCCGATTTGAATGGGGACGGTGAAATTAATTCGGCTGATTTGTACCGTTATAAATCTCCCACTCCAGACTTTATTTTCGGTTTCAGCACCTCTTTGAATTATAAAAAATGGACTTTAAGCACTGGTTTGCGCGCCAATGTCGGCAATTATGTGTACAATGGCATGGCTATGAATGCAGGTGCTATGGAGACCATGAGTTACAACTCTGCACAGTTGAACAATTTGCATAAGAGCTATTTGGAAACAGGTTTTCAGGCACGCCAGCATTTGTCCGACTATTATGTGGAAAACGGTTCGTTCTTGAAGATGGACAATTTGTCTTTGTCATACAATTTTGGACGCGTATGTCCTTGGCTTAGCCTCAATGCCAGTATTATGGTACAGAATGTATTTTGTATAACTAAATATTCTGGTGCCGACCCTGAAGTTCCCAGTGGTATGGATTCATCCTTTTATCCGCGTCCACGTACTTATTCATTTAGTCTGGGATTTGAATTCTGATGATTATTGTCAAAGAAATAAAAACATATACTTATGAAAAAGATTATTTATTTAGTGCTGCTTGTTTTCAGCATGTTTACTATAACGTCTTGTGTGGGTGATTTAGACCAATATCCACATATCGAAACGACTTCAGCCGATGTATATACTTCGGTTGCCAATTACAAAGCCGTGTTAGGCAAACTTTATGTGTCTTTTGTGGTTACGGGGCAGGAAAAAGGTGGCGGAAATGCTGACCTTAGCAGCAATACCGGCTATGATTATATGCGTTGTTATTTCAACATGCAGGAATGTGGTACGGATGAGGTTATTTACACTTGGCAGGGTGGTGATAAGATGAGCGGACTTACCTATCTGAGCTGGGATGATACTGACGTTTGGGTTTCCGATACCTATTATCGTATTTATTACACCATAGCATTGTGCAATGAGTTTCTGCGTAATGCTGCCGATGAACAGATAGCCGGTTTCAGCGAGAGCGATCAGGAAGAAATAAAGCATTTTCGTGCGGAAGCTCGTTTTTTGCGTGCTTTGGCCTATTATCATGCGCTCGATTTATATCGCAATATACCGTTTGTTTCGGAAAGCGACCCGGTGGGCAGCTATCTGCCTCCCCGTTATACTTCGACACAAATTTTTGAATATATCGAAGGAGAATTGAAAGCAATAGACGCTGATTTGCTGGATAAAACCGTATGCGAATATGGACGTGCCTCCAAACAAGCGGCATATGCTCTGTTGGCGCGCCTTTATCTGAACGCGGAAGTTTATACGGGAACTGCCCGGTGGACTGATTGCATCACTTATTGTCAGGAAGTAATCAAGGCCGGGTATTCATTAGAGAATGACTATGCCAAGTTGTTTAATGCAGACAATGACAAGCGTACCAATGAAATAATCTATGCATTTCCGGTAGATGCCACGCATATTGTGTCGTGGGGAGCCACCACGTATATTATATGTGGTGGAGTCAACAACACTTCCGATACGCAGATTCCGGGCGATTATGGAGTTGTGTCCGGTTGGGGGAACTACCGCTTGCGCGGTGAATTGCCTTCGCTCTTTACCGAGGGGGATGGACGGGCTATGTTTTATACCGAGGGACAGACCTTAATGATCGAGGTCGTAGAAAGTCAAAGCAATGGATATCTTCCCGAAAAATGGACCAATTTGACAGATGCTGGCGAGGCGGCATCCAATACGAATGATGGAGGTGTGAATACCGATTTCCCGGTATTCCGTTTGGCCGATGTCTACTTAATGCTGGCCGAAGCCGTTGTAAAAGGTGGTGAAGGGAGCAGTATGGCAACCGCGTTAGGTTATGTCAATGATTTGCGTACGAGGGCGTTTGGCAATAGCTCGGGTAACATAACAGAGTCGCAACTGACTGCTGATTTTATTCTTGACGAGCGTGCGAGGGAGCTTTATCTGGAATGTGTGCGTCGTACGGATTTGATACGCTATGGGAAGTTCACAACCTCCAGTTACTTGTGGCAATGGAAAGGCGGAATTATGAATGGCCAAGCTGTGGACAGTAAATATAACATTTATCCCATTCCTTCTACCGAATTGACGGCCAATCCAAATCTTTACAATGAAAATTATTAAGTTGATACGAGTACAGTTATTTATTATAATGCTAACATATAAATTACAGCCATGAAAACCATAAGATATTTTTTTGCTCTTTTTACCATGCTGTTATGTTTTAGTTCGTGCGAAAAGGATGAAGAGAAAATATATTTGAGCAGCATTGGACAAAGTGAACTGATTGCATCGGAGAGTGTGGTGGTATTGACGCAGCAAAACAGCCAGAATATTGTGTTGTCTTTGGCCTGGACGAAAGATGCATTGCAGACTAGTGACCCTTCCTTGTCTGCTATTGATGTAACCATACAGACATTACAGGCATCTCTTCATGAAGATTTTTCGGAGGGAGTGAGTGAGAGTGTGGAAAATTCTGTTTCCAAAGCATACACAGGCTTTGATTTGAATACTTTGGCTAAAAATATTGGGGCCGTTCCCGATGTGGCAAATACGGTGTATTTCCGTTTGGCTGCACAAACCGGACAAAATATGGTTCCTGTATATTCCAATACGGTTGCAGTGTCAGTAACGCCATACACCATTGATATGAGTCTGGGATACATACTCGATTCCAATATGGCAGCAACTGGTGTGACACTGTATTCTCCGAATTCAGACGGGGACTATACCGGATTTACGGGGGCAACTTCCTGGTACAATTATTATTTGCAGGAAGGTGACGGAACCATCTGGGGAAATGACGGGGTAGCAGGGACAGCATTTACCTTATCCTCGGAAGAAGATGCCGACAAACGCTGGAATTTCTGGTTCCCGGGATTGAGCGGATGTTATTATGTAGATGTCAATACGAATACCCTGTTATGGTCGGCGCTTTATATACCTTCATTAAATGTAAATGGAGGAATAGAAGGAACAATGACTTTTGACCGTCCGAATGTAAAATGGACGTTGGTGTTCAATGCAGAACAGACAGGAGTTGTAAACTTGAAGATTGCAGGTACAGGCCGGCTTTACGATGTGAATACCGGTACTGACGGCTCTGATGGGGATGCCAATTTGGGTATTGAAACAGCCGTGGCTTTTGTTGCTGACGGGGGAAAATTGGCATTAGGTACAGAGCCTGGTGAAATATCGGTAAATATCCCGGCACTGGGCGAATGCACTTTGGAACTTGATTTGAGTAATCCTTTGCAATGGACAGCATCGGTAGTGAGTGGAGGAGTAGAACCCGAAACAATAAGCGAAGTTGTATATTTGCCTGGTATTAGTGACGGTGATGGTAGTTGGACTTTTAATAACAGCCTGTATCTCTACGATGAAGACAATCTAAGTTATGCCGGATGTGCAGACGTCAATTCTCCGTGGGGCTATCAGGTTGCGGTTGAAAAAGATAATTGGGACGATGTGTATAAAATGGTGGACGGTGACGCTTATGCGGGTTCTCTAGGCTTCAAGGAAGGTGAGAATATTGTTGTCCCGGGCAGTGGACTTTATTTGGTAAATATTTCTTTGAAGAACCTTACTTATGCACTGACTGAAGTAGGCAGTGGAATCTATTATAGCGGTTTTAATGACGACTGGAACCTGTACCCCATGACTCCGGTAGAAGGAACTGCCGGATTATACACAGCTTCAGTGGTTGTTACGGCTGATACTCCCTGGGGCTTCCAGATTGTACTTGATGAGAACTGGACCAATACATTTGGAGGTAAGGATGGCCGATTGTTGTATCAGGGAAGCAGCGCTGTTTCCAATATTCCATTCGATTTGCCGTATGGTACATATACGTTAACTGTAGATTTGATAAATTCAACATATACAATTGAATAAAACCAAGAATCAAGGATATGAAATTAAAGCAGATTTTATGTATCGGGTTGCTCCTTTGGGGAGCAACCGCTTGTAACAATGATGAGGCGGAACCGGTATTTCCGGAGCAGCCTTCTTATGACATGACTGGTTTTGCCAAAGGGGCTGATGTCAGTTGGCTGACTGAGATGGAAGCTTCGGGAATCAAATTTTACGATGCTTCCGGTCGCGCCACGGAATGTATGACTTTGTTGCGCAGCCTGGGCTTTAACTCCATCCGTCTTCGTGTCTGGGTGAATCCTGCCGATGGCTGGTGCAATAAGGACGATGTGGTGATAAAGGCATGGCGGGCCCGGCAGTTAGGTATGAGGGTCATGATAGATTTCCATTACAGTGACGTATGGGCCGATCCGGCCACTCAGTACAAACCGTCCAGTTGGGAAGGGTTGTCTTTGGACGAACTGAAAAACGCAATGGCTGCCCATACAAAGGAGGTGCTGCAAGCCTTGAAGGAGAAGGGGGTTACGCCTGAATGGGTGCAGGTTGGTAACGAAACTGGCCCGGGAATGATGTGGGATACCGATGCATCGGTAAGCGGGGCAACTTACGATGTGGAGAAAGACGGGGTGGTTTATGCTCAAAATGAAGTTAATTTTGCTTCGTTTGTCACAACAGGATGCCAGGCGGTGAAAGATATTTTCCCGGATGCAAAAGTAATTGTACATTTGCAGGAAGGTAACAATAACAGTTTGTACCGTTGGATATTCGATACGTTGGAAAGTTACAATGCACAATATGATGTGATAGGCATGTCGCTTTATCCGGAAACAGATACATGGGAGACCATGACGGCTGCTTGCATAGAAAATATGACAGACATGGTGGCACGTTATGATAAGGATGTAATGGTGTGCGAGGTCGGTATGAATTGGGATGAAGCCGAAACCTGTAAAAGTTTTCTGTCGCAATTGTTGGAGCAATCCAAAACAATAGACCGTTGTTTGGGCGTTTTCTATTGGGAGCCACAATCGTATGGTGGATGGAACGGTTATACCAAGGGGGCTTTCGATGACGAGGGAAAACCCACTGTGGCCTTAGATGCCTTTAAGGAATGATTATACATTAATATATGAGAAAGGGAATATTTACGTGGCTATTGTTGTGGCTTGCTATCCATGTGGCACAGGCACAGCGTACGGAGATGCTTTTGGAAAAAGGATGGAAATTTTCCAAGGGGGATTATTCGGAGGCTATGCAGCCGGACTATAATGACAGTAAGTGGGAAACGGTGACTGTTCCGCATGATTGGGCCATTTACGGGCCTTTTGATGTGAACAATGACTTACAGACGGTGGCCGTAACGCAGAATTTTGAGCAGACGGCTACCTTGAAGACGGGGCGTACAGGCGGCTTGCCATATGTGGGGACGGGCTGGTATCGTACGCGGTTTGAGGCACAGGCGGGGAAGCAGGTTACCTTGATTTTCGAGGGGGCCATGAGCGAGGCGCGTGTGTATGTCAATGGTCGTGAGGCTTGTTTTTGGCCTTTTGGATATAATTCTTTCCATTGCGACGTCACCGGATTGCTGAACGATGGCGGAAAGGACAATGTGTTGGCCGTACGTTTGGAAAACAAGCCCCAGTCTTCCAGGTGGTATCCGGGGGCCGGCCTGTATCGCAATGTACGGCTGGTGGCTACCGGACAGGTACATGTACCCGTGTGGGGTACTTATTTGACGACGCCGCATGTCGGTGAAGATTTTGCTTCCGTGCGTTTGCTTACCACAATAAACAACGCGGGCGATAAGCATATCCGCGTGGTGACCGAGATTCTTTCGCCCGATGGAGCGGTGGTTGCCCGTAAGGACGATGTGCGCAACATAAATCATGGATTGCCTTTTGAGCAGAATTTCATAGTGGAAAGCCCCTCGCTGTGGTCTCCTGAATCGCCGGCTTTGTACAAGGCGGTTTCCCGCATTTATGTGGACGGACAGCAGGTGGACGAATATACTACCCGTTTTGGCATACGGAGCATTGAAATTGTAGCAGACAAGGGCTTCTATCTGAACGGTCGGCACCGCAAATTCCAGGGCGTGTGCAACCATCACGACCTGGGGCCTTTGGGGGCAGCCGTAAACGTGGCAGCATTGCGCCGCCAGCTTACGTTGCTCAAAGATATGGGTTGCGATGCCATCCGTACTTCGCATAACATGCCTGCTCCCGAGCTGGTGGAGCTTTGCGACGAGATGGGCTTTATGATGATGATTGAGCCTTTTGACGAATGGGACATTGCCAAATGTGAAAACGGCTATCACCGTTATTTCAGCGAATGGGCCGAACGAGATATGGTGAACATGTTGCATCACTATCGCAACAACCCCAGTGTGGTGATGTGGAGTGTGGGTAACGAGGTGCCCACCCAGTGCAGTCCCGAAGGTTACAAAGTCGCTTCTTTCCTGCAAGATATCTGCCATCGCGAAGACCCTACGCGTCCGGTAACATGTGGAATGGACCAGGTGAGTTGTGTGTTGCAGAATGGCTTTGCCGCTATGCTGGATGTACCGGGGCTGAACTATCGTGCCCATCGCTATGCGGAAGCTTATGGCAAATTGCCGCAGAACATTGTGCTGGGGTCGGAAACGGCCTCTACCGTGAGTTCGCGGGGGGTATATAAGTTCCCGGTGGAGAAGCGGAAAGGGGCGATGTACGATGACCATCAGTCGTCGGGATATGATGTGGAATGCTGTTCCTGGTCTAATTTACCTGATGAAGACTTCGCCTTGGCCGACGATTACGACTGGACCCTCGGTCAATTTGTGTGGACGGGTTTCGATTATCTGGGCGAACCTTCTCCTTATGATACCGATGCATGGCCCAGCCACAGTTCTGTTTTTGGCATTATCGACCTGGCCAGCCTGCCCAGAGACCGTTATTATCTGTATCGCAGCATTTGGAACAAGAAGGCAAATACCTTGCACATCTTGCCTCATTGGACTTGGCCGGGACGTGAAGGAGAGAATACCCCCGTTTTTGTCTATACCAGTTATCCCAGTGCCGAACTGTTTGTGAACGGCAAGAGTTGCGGGCGGCAATACAAGTTGTCGGCCGAAGAAAGCCGGGCTTTGGCTGGAAAAGATTCGTTGGCATTGCAGCGCCGTTATCGCCTGATGTGGATGGATGTGCCTTATGAACCGGGCGAACTGAAGGTTGTGGCTTATGATGAAGACGGTGCGGAAGCCGGAGAAAAGGTGGTACGTACGGCAGGTAAGCCCCATCATCTGGAGCTGGTGGCCGACTGTTTGCAATTGCAAGCCGATGGAAAAGACCTGGCTTATGTTACCGTACGTGTTGTGGATAAAGATGGGAATCTGTGTCCGACGGACGGCAGGATGGTAACTTTTTCCGTGAAGGGAGCCGGGCGCTACAAAGCCGCGGCCAATGGAGACCCTACTTCGCTGGATTTGTTTCATCTGCCGAAAATGCCGGCGTTCAGCGGAGAGCTGACGGCTATCGTCCAGACTTCTGAGGAAAGTGGAGAGATTGTGTTTGAAGCCCGTGCCAAAGGTTTGAAGACCGCACGGTTGAAGTTGCATTCGTCCCGATAGCGCAGATTCAATGCAATAATGTTTT
>Ga0192244_10362_pt1 | contig 18406 bp, 11 predicted proteins | sample Koala_Koa27_L3_FD_131234 | JGI IMG/M metagenome (GOLD analysis project Ga0192244, IMG submission 131234) | Enriched cells from koala feces incubated with labeled cellulose particles, San Francisco Zoo, California, United States - Koala_Koa2-7_L3 ... | reverse complement strand
TTATACGCTTTGTTTTCCTCACAAAAATTCTCGAATTCAAAGAAATCACAAAGCATCTTATACTGTTCTTCTGTCAGATTCATTATCTGATTTTTAACATCAAAACAGCGGACTGTCTTCCCATTGATTATCGTTTGCGGCGCTTCTGCCGTTAATAAAATAATGTCTTGTATATAACTTCCCTCTGCATTTAATACACGGTACTTTTTCTGAAGCTCACTGAATTTATACTTACCAGGCGTATCAAGATAGTGATAAATATCGTCGCTCAATACGCCTGCATTTTTGAGAAGTACAGACACGGGAGGCACCGCATTCTGCTCTGCAAGATATATCCCAAAAGAATTCCACTCATCAAACGACATATAAATATGATCATAATCCTGCAGCTTCATTTCCCATTTTTTCAGAATTTTTTCATAGCATCTTCGAATCGCGTCTGCAGTTGCCTTTGCAGTCTCCTTATTTAAAAAACCCTCATCCTTCACGGAGGCAATACGTCCAATCGTAAATGCCTTCTTTTTTCGGCAGATAAAATTCTTTACCGTCTTGCAGTTTGCTGTCTCAAGTATTATGAAATCTGCCTTTGTATTCGGACAAACCAACCCTGAATCAAAAAGGATCGCATAAAACAGATAATCATAATGTCCGACAAAGTAAAGAATTCTGTTCTCTTGTCCGCTCTCAAAAGGCTGACTTTCTTTCGGTTCCGTTTTTATCTCTGTCGATATATCCGACTCTTCCCTGACCGTTTTTCCTGATTTATGCCTGGCATTATGCAATAATATCCCTAACAAATGCTTCCTTCGTCTCATTGTCTAAATGTAACTCCTATCACGTCTAATTTCCCCTTAATATATGGTATACTTAACTTCTTACACTTCATCAGTCCCGCGTTTATCAATCATCCTGTGCTGAAATATATATGTAATCAATCTCGAGAAAATTTCTTTTTCCTGAGATTTGCGATGCACCCAGCATAAACTCATCATAAAAATCTGTCTCAGCAGAAAAAATCGCATCCACTTTTATCCACTTATTACCATCATTTTTCCCGCGTATGTCACAGGAATATATGATTTGGTGTAATACACTGCCGGAATCCTTCACGTGGAAATTCAGAATATCTGACTTTGATTGCACCCGAAATCGAATCTTAAAATTATAAGAAACATCCTTTCGCAGACATTTATTCAGTGCCATGGTTGCATAATGTCCAATACCGACCTTAGCTTTTTTAACGAAAAGAACGGTTTTTCCGTTGATATAATGCTCTTCCCAGACATCCTCCTCCAGATGAAATCTCAGACTCCTCGTCTCATATTGAAGACAGGTTGAACTTTCGTCATAAATTGCCCGATATTCTCCATGGTTAGGTTTTAAAGCATAATTTACCGCTTCTTTAAATGGCAATTTTAAAATAGCATTATAAAATTCATCTCTCTGAGGAGCAATCCAATTATGGTTATGAAAAGCAAAACCATTTCCACCCAGCCATTCAACAGGCACTTTTTTCTTCCACCTGATTTCAGCAGGCATTATGCTGTCGATGTATTTCCTTCCCTTTTCATTATTGCACAAGACCACAGATACTCCGTCTTTTGTTTTAATTTCCGGATCCACCTGTCCAATACCCCAGAAATCACCGATTGTAATATCTCCAAAACGCGGGGCTTCCTGATATCTGCAGTGTTCGCAGTGCGGCGGACACATAACATGGCTGTGGTATACCCTTTGATAAGAGTCCTGTTTACTGCCCTTTCGGTACAATCTGGTACCGTCTTTCAGAGTCAATGATATACAGTCCGCATTCCATCCGTATTTTTTTTCACGGAACTGATATTGTAAAACACCTTCCGGGAACTCACTGAGAAGGTATTTCCGGAAAAACCAGGCAGATGGTGCATTTCCGCACAAAACATCCACCAGAAGAAGATTGTCATATTCTTTCCCGAGATATTTTTTTAATCCAGCCACCTGGCAGGGACATCCCGAAAACAAAATCTTTTTTCGACTCTCAAGTTTTTCTTTTACTTTCGGAAAAATATCACCCATTGAACTTTGCATATATTTCGACTTCCGAAGTCTCCCCAGGTCTTCTTCCCGATTTATCATAATATGCTGCACATAAAAGTCTTCTGTCCAGGCAGCACCTGTCACATATCCCTGCCTCCTTAATATTTGCCGCGCCAATAATGAGAAAACTCCTCCGGATGTACTGGAATCCCTGATACTCTCTTCCGCTGCAATAAATTCATAGCAATCCGGCAATGCCGCATTTTTTTGTCCGGCAGTTCAATAGCCGGACAAACGCGGACACATTTTCCACAGCCAATACATTTGCCATAGTTAGTCCTTGCCTTATAATACCCAAATAAATCCGTCCCCATCTCAATAGCATGAGAAGGACAGACATTAGAACAGGCAGAGCAACCCACACACATCTTCTGATCTAATACTGCTGCCACAGAATTCTGCTCTATACGCTCCGGCTCCAATGCTTTTTTAAGCCACCGCAAACTATCTTCCTGTTTTTTCAACAGCCTTTGTTCTACAGCATTATAATCTATCACATTGTCAAGTCCTGATTCACCGAATTTCTGACCCATCTCCGTTGCATTTTTTACCATCCGCCGAGGAAGAGAAAGCATATCCATCAAATCATCAAACCTTCCGGAGCCACGCTTCAAATTTTTTTTACCAGAAACGGTTTTCGGAAAATAACAGAAAATATTGTCCCGTGATAGGAATCAGTCAAAACATACTTGGATTTTACCAGGCAGGTAATCCATTGCTCCAGAGTAGGTCTCTCCCAAACCCTGATTTTATCATCATGCAGCCCCAGTTTCTGCGCAGCCTCTCCAGGTATTGCTCCCAAATCAGGAATGAACAGAATCTTCATACCTGTTTTTTCTGCTATTTCGCAAAGCGTATTTCCAACCATTCTGTTAGGATCCAGAAAATAAGCAAAGATAAAATCCCCCTGGTATTCATCTGGCAAGTCCACCAGCAATTCCTCATAAACCTCTTTGTCACACAAAAAAACAGGATCTATCACCTGCTTTGCGGAAATATGAAAATCATATTTCAAAATTTCTCGTGAAAATCCATCTCGCACTGACACAGCACTGAATTTCTCCAGATTATTTGCTGTCTTAACCCTGTCTTTTTCTGTTCCTTTATACTTCATTAACCCAAAGGAAGTTGCATAGGAAACCTTAACTTTATCATCATCAACAAAATCCAGAAAATATGATTGACGGTAAGGCCGACTTAAATAAAAATTCCACATCTGATCTGATCCAATCATAAACTTTCGACACTGGTCATTCAGTTTGTACATCTCATTTAACGGCAACAGCTCCGAAACAGCATAATTATGGCGGCTGGCAAATTGATATGGGCCTGATCTGTCAAGATGTTCTTGTACATAGGTATCCCCGCATAGTGGATTTTCAATCATCAAGACAGAATTTCCCATAGATTGTAAAATATACCGTAACGCATAGTATGTAATTTGACTTCCATAATTGTTTCCATACCATAAACCATAAAGCCCAATATCATACATCAAAACTCTGATTCCCTCCGACTCAAGTAGCGATTCCAAAACGCTTGGCTCTCCCACTTTTTTTCACAATGCTTATATGCCAGAGAGACCCTTTCATTCTCCCTCTCATACCTGCTCATCACTTCACCAAATCTTTTCTTTAACTGCCTCATTCTTCGAGGAGACCTCTCATAAATCGTATAGAGATGGTTTACAGAATCTATCGCGATAATTCTTTTCGCCATAAATTGCTTTTCCGGATAGTATCCCCAGCCATACGGAATATAAACTGTTTGTCGTCTGCAAAACAGCCCCGGCAATCGCTGACCATTAAGCGAATAATCATAAAGCATCTTTTTTATTCTCTTCAGATTTTTATAATCATAAAGTGATGCAAAATCTATATTTCCCCATGTTTCCTCCGGTATGCGCTCCAGGTGATTATCCTTTGCTCTCTTTTCCAGCATACATTGTACACCATCAAGAGCTTCGATAAAATCAGGTCCCTTCAGATAATCATCCACAGCATCCAGAATCAATTCCGCTCCTTTATAATTAAACTTATATATTTCTTCCCAAAACAGCCATGTAATTCGCCGAATCACCTGGACATCCGATGTTTCATCGTGCATGGCCTGTAGAATCAAATCATTCCTGTGCACCTGGTACAATTCCATCGCACCGGAAAATTTACCACCAAACCCTTCATGCCAGATGCAGATTCCATTCATGGTAATAAATTTTGCATGATTACGTATGGAATACTCCACATCATCGCCCCGGACGAACAAAGGAAGCGGTAAATTATCTTTATCTGCAACAGATGCAGGAATACAACAAAACCACCAGCCACTATATTGATGAACCTTATCTGTTTGCAGTAATTCCTCATTTTTAACAACACTCTTCAATCGATTAAGATCAAATCGCCGTTTCACAGGGCCATGTGCTCCGGAAACATCGAAGAATCCCACATCTTCATGCTGAATATTGCGCTGACCAATTTCGAGCATTGCTCCACTGATAAAATATCTCTTATACTCTGGACGCATAAACGAAAGTAACGTATATAAGCGCCGAAAACTCTCGGGGATAATCTCCACATCATCATCCATCAGCAACACATGCGTTGGTTTCAGCTTATCCTCACCCGCCATGAGCATTCCACAGGCAAATCCGCCGGATCCACCTACATTTTTATTTGCAATCACCTCAATATGCTCGTTATTAATCTCAGAAGGATTTAACGTACATCCGTTATCAATAATTTTCCAAACAAAACAACTTTTATACAAAGGTTCTTGAAATAACTCTTTGTTCAGTAACTCCGCATTTTTCTTTATGTATGTCTCTTTCCTGTATGTCGTAGTAATTAACGCAATTCTCGGTTGTAACACATTTACAGGCTTTACATGCGAAACATAATTTGCCTCAAAAATTTCCACATCGCTAATCGTCTCTATACGAAACGCAACAACTGTACTGATTGCATGTCCAGGATAAGGTATTCGTAGATTTTGTACCTCTTTCAAATCATATCGTTGAACCTCAAACCATTCTTTTTTTATCTGGTCTCCAACTATCGTATATCCCACCAAATCAAGTCCGAAAGTTCCCCTTGCCCTGATTTCTAGTATCACCTGATCAACAACACAGTATTTTTTCCACTTTCCCAGTGCAAATGAATTGAAATAGGTAGAAAAATCAAAAATAGTATGTTCAGGAAAAAAATAACTCCCCTCTGTAGTCTTACGCGCCATTCTTTTGGAGCGGTAATACATTTTCAATGTTTCATCGTAAAAGGGGTTTCCCTCAAACAAAACCCGTTGTAATACAACGTCTTCTTTCATAACAATCCCTTGTATCTTTTCACAATCATTTCATACTTCTCCCGAACACGATGCTCTGCAAGCCGATGCAATATAATCGCCCCCATCTTCGCCAACTGTTTTTTTCTGCAATATGCATATGAATTTCAGGCAATTTACCCTTTCGGTTATTAAAAATTCCTACTTTCCCAAAATGCCACAGAGCTAATGCGCACAAATACTTCTCCTTCCAGGCACCGGCATTATGATATCCATCCAAACGTTGTTTCCAATCTGTGATAATCAAACCATAATCCGTCTCCCCGGACACAGCTTTTATCATGTTCACCACCAAAGCATTTCGGATATCGTAATAAATAATCTTCGGCGTTATACGAAATTCAAAAGTTTCATGCCACACCTGGAATCCCCGCAGAATCAATGGTCTCTCTCCGCAACGCAATCCGTATTCCACATCATCGCAATGTATAAAAAATGGAAACGGTTTGTTATTCAAAGAATAAAGGGCCGGATAAGCACATAGCCACCATCCGCCGTAATCTCCGGAAGAAAGATTCCGTTCAGACAGGTTATTTCTGTGACGCATATCCCGCTCTCCGCCAACATGAATGATTTTACCCTTGTTCCATATTTCCGCTGCCGTATACTGGACGTGTCTATTATTCATCCGGAACATCCGACCAGCCACCGGACGCATTCTATATTCAGGCTTTAACAGTGACAGCAACGCATACAAGCGATAAAAGCTTTCCATCCGAAATTCCACATCATCATCCATAAAAACTGTATGAGTGCAAGGAAAAACATCCTGATCTGCACATACTTCTTTCAAACCTCTGGTAAATCCACCGCTTCCGCCACCCGCATTTGAATTTGGAAATATCCTTACTCTTTCATCTTTAAAATCGGGTCGAATATCCCGACCATTATCTACTACGTAAATTTTCAGTTTCTCATAACATTCATCTGCTTCTAACCAAAATCGACTGTTTAAAAACATATGCAAGTTATGTAACAACTGCTTATTCCGATGATAAGTACATATAATTACTGCGATGCGCACCTCATTGGGAACGATGTCTTCTGATACATAACAAGCAGAATAAAACATTGTTTCCTCTATGGCTTCCATCTCAAAAAAGCACAAACTTTCCGTCTCATCCAAATAAATCATTTCATTTGAAAAACTAACAGTATCTGAGGAATAATCGCTCGAAGGGGGAAAAAATTCCATAGTTTAACAGATATTTCCTCCCCATTAGATAAATATTCCTTTTCCCAAACAGGCGCCATAATATCCAGGCCGTCTTTCATAGTCTTACATCTTAGCCGGAATCTTCCACAAGCCCGCAGATACAGTGCCACCTCATTTACCCTTGTGTATTTTCTCCAATAACTGCTATCAAAGATGTTCATATATGTATCTGTAGATATCCGGCTACCAGAAGCCAGTACGATAGCTTTTCCTTCTTTTTTTGTATATCCGTTTATTCGAAAGTACAGTTCTTTTTCCTGGCATATTTTGTCCGGAAAAATAACGTTTTGCAGTATCATCAGGTGACCCCATTTATATTTGGCCTTATTTTTCTTCAAAAACCATTTTAAATTCTAAAATCATAGTTCAAAGACTGACACTTACTGCTCTTTCACTTCTAAAATTGTTTATCTGTCTGACGTCCTGAACCAAAAAGCATGAGAAAATCCTTTGGTGAATGTAACATTTTGGCGCAAAATGTTACTATCATCCGATTCAAATTTAATGTCCTTGATCACAAAAAAGATTGCAATTTGTATTACGATATATTGTGATGCTAAATAGAAAGAAGCAGAATGAAGTTTGAAGAGGTCTTTGTGAAATGACGGCTCCCGGATACGATATCAATATTCAGAATCAACTTGCGCATCATCCAAATCTGTAGTACGATAAATATCACAGAAAAGAGAAGTCCTCAGAAACGAAAAGGAGAGCCGGGAAATATGGCATACAAATATAAACTGCCTATTGGAATAGAAGATTTCCGCGAGATTCGCACCGAAGGATTTTATTATGTGGATAAGACCGGTTTGATTAAAGATTTATTATCAAATTGGGGAAAGGTGAATTTATTTACCCGTCCCCGCCGCTTTGGCAAAAGCCTTAATATGAGTATGCTGAAATATTTTTTTGAACCCGGAGGCAACAGGGCATTGTTTGATAATCTGGAAATCTCCAGGGAAACAGAGATATGTGAAGACTATATGGGGAAATTTCCGGTGATTTCTGTTTCCTTAAAGGGGATTAATGCGCCATCATTCCGGATTGCCTATGATATAGCTGTACGTACTATCAGTGCCGAAGCACGAAAATTTCAATATCTTTTCAACAGCGATTTTCTTTCGGAAAACGAAAAAAAAGATTTTCAGAATCTGCTGTCAAATGATATAAATGAGGCGGATTTATATAGCAGTCTGAGAGTGCTGTCTGAACTGCTTGAAAAGCATCACCACAGTAAAGTTATTATCCTGATAGACGAATATGATGTGCCATTAGCCAAAGCATATGAAAACGACTATTATGATGATATGGTGTTCCTGATCCGTAATCTGTTTGATCAGGCATTGAAAACAAACAGCAGCCTGCAGTTTGCGGTATTGACCGGATGTATGAGGATTTCAAAAGAAAGCATATTCACGGGTTTGAATAACCCGAAAATTTTATCCATTACAGATGTGAGGTTTGATGAATATTTTGGTTTTACGGATCAGGAAGTAAGTGAGCTTTTGGAATACTATGGATTATCTTCCTGCCATGCGGCAATAAAAGAATGGTACGACGGATATCTGTTTGGAAATGTAGAAGTATATTGCCCATGGGATGTTATAAATCATTGTGATGTTTTAAGAGTAAATCCCAAAGCTCAGCCGGAAAATTACTGGTCAAATACCAGCAGTAACGATGCCGTTCGACAGTTCGTCAGAATGTCTGACAATAACGCATTACGACGGGAGATTGAACGGCTTGTTGACGGGGAGTCTATTACAAAGGAGATTCATCAGGAGATCACCTATCGGGATATGTATGCCTCCATAGATAATATCTGGAGTGTTTTGTTCATGACAGGATATCTCACGCAGAAAGGGGAAAGAGATGGCAGCCGGTTTTCTCTTGCCATTCCGAACAGAGAAATCCACTCTATCTTTACTACACAGATCATGGAACTTTTCCGGGAAAATGTACGAAAAGACGCCGAAAGGGTGAATCGTTTTTGTGAAGCATTAAAAAACGGAGATGAAAAAAGCGCGGAAGAACAGTTTAGCGCTTACCTCAGAAAAACAATCAGCATTCGTGATACTTTTGTACAAAAAGAAAGAAAAGAAAACTTCTATCATGGAATTTTACTTGGCATTCTCAGTGTGAAGGATTCCTGGGTCGTATCTTCCAACGAGGAATCCGGAGATGGTTACAGCGATATCCTGATCGAAATCGAAGAAGAGGATCGCGGCATTATCCTTGAGATTAAGTACGCAGAGAAGGGAAATTTTGATACAGCCTGCCGGGAAGCGTTGAATCAGATTGAGGACATGCATTACGATGAAAAGTTTCGGGATGAAGGAATCGAAAATATACTGAAATATGGAATTGCGTGCTGCAAAAAACGCTGTAAGGTAAAACTTGGCTGAACTACAGTTTTATATTTTCAGGACTTTACAGCTTTTTTATAGAAAGCTATACCATAACCATATACCTGCCAGCTATCGGTTGAAAGAGATTTCAAATTAATAGTCGACACATATTATTCTCGAACCGGAATCATATTATATTGACTTCAGAACGGCGGAATCAGAAAGGATCTCTCAATGAAGAAATTTAATACATCCGTTGTATGCAATCCGCAGAAACATTATATGGTGGATATTTCTGAAAAACTGAATCGTATCATCGAGAGATATATTGAACCGGGGAATTATTTTGCGATCAACCGGGGGCGGCAGTACGGAAAGACCACGACATTAAGTGCATTGGCTTCCAGACTGCATGATCGTTACTACTGTCTGCAGATCAGTTTTGAATGGGCTGACAGTATGTTTGAATCAGAATATCGTCTGGCTTCCGGTTTCATCAGCAGAGTGCGAAAGGAACTGACACTGGAGCATGTGCCTGAAGAACTGATCCGGGAATGGGACAGGACGATCGATGAGAAGGACCCGCTGACAGATCTGGACAGAAGAATCACAGATCTTTGCGCAGGAAGTGACAGAGAGATCATTCTCATGATCGATGAAGTGGATCGTGCATCGAACAACCAGACAATGCTTCAATTGCTGGGACTGCTGAGAGATAAATACATTCAGCGTGAAAAGGGACGTGATTCTACCTTTCACAGTGTCATTCTTGCGGGAGTTTACGATATTAAAAATCTGAAAATGAGAATTCGTTCTGAAGAGGTTCATCAGTACAACAGTCCGTGGAATGTTGCGGTGAAGTTTGAAGAGGATTTGAGCTTTTCTCCGAGGGAAATAGAAGGCATGCTGCAGGAGTATGAAGCTGACTATCATACCGGAATGGATATTTGTTCTGTTTCAGAACTGATTTATGATTATACATCCGGATATCCGGTTCTGGTATCGGACATCTGTAAACATCTGGATGAGAATATTGCCGGAACTGCTTCTTTTTCTGACCGAACGGAAGCATGGTCTCCGAAAGGCATAACGGAAGCAGTTCGGATGATCGAGCACGAGAAAATTCCTCTGTTTGAGGATATGATCAAACAGCTTACGGATTATCCCGAATTGAAAGATGTGGTGAAGCGCATCCTTTTCGAAGGGGAATCCATTGCATTTAACGCTTATAATGATGTATTAAATCTCGCAAAAATGTTTGATTACATCAAGTCTGTCAACGGACGTGTGGCGGTCTCGAACAGGATTTTCGAAGTGGTGCTGTATGATTATTTTCTCTCAGAAGAGGAAACCGGCAACATCACGAAAAAAGATGCGGAGCTGAATAAAAGCCAGTTTATTGTAAACGGACATCTGGACATGGAAGCAGTGCTGTGCAAATTCGCGGAACACTACGGCAGTGTCTATGCAGATAATGACCAGAGATTTGTAGAGAAATTCGCGCGGAAAATTTTCCTCATGTACCTGAAGCCGATCATCAACGGAACCGGCAACTATTATATCGAGGCACAGACGAGAGACGAAAAACGTACGGATATTATTGTGGATTATCACGCTGAACAGTTTCTGGTCGAAACAAAGATCTGGTACGGACCGAAGTATAACGAAGATGGCGAAAAACAGCTTTGCGCATACTTGGACCGGCTGAATCTGCAAAAAGGATACCTTCTTACGTTCAGTTTTAATAAAAATAAGCAAACCGGCGTACAGGAGCGCATATTCGGAGATAAAACGCTGTTGGAAATCACAGTTTGAATCGGAAAACAGTTTGTAAAAAAGAGCCATTAAAAAGGCTGTGTTATATTTTCAAAACCTTACAGCTTTTTTATAGAAAGCTATACCGTAACCGTATACCTGATGGATGGTTTTTCCGTTGAAACAGCTTAAATAATTTTTGTCCAGGATTTGATGCAGAGCGCTATTTGCACTTTCCTCTAGCATACTTTGATTATCGGCGTATTTGAGTTCAATGATAAATCCGACTCCTTCCGGCTCACATGAAACGATAATGTCCGGATAACCATCGCCTGCTTCGCGATTTGACTCCACCCTCCAGATATAGCCGCGGCTGTCCAGCATACCAAGAAGCATTCCGTGGAAAAAGTTTTCTGTTTTACTTTTCCCCTGAGGATCGCGAATGCTGATTGATCGGGACAAGCAGGTATTCAGATAACCCTCTATCCCTGCAGCATCACCATTTGCAAAGGCATCACAAAGATACGTCAGCCCCGACGTGTCATCTGATATCGTATGCCGAAACCATTCCAGAATCTGATCCTCAAACAAATTCACTATTTCGCGGTTTGGGATGCTCAAATCATAAATTCCATTTGCATCATTTCCGGATTGTGTGAGATAACCGGTAGTAAACAGGACACTCCAAAGATGATCTGTTGTCTTCTCTATCTCATTATAAGTCAGATCCAGGCGAAGCTTCTTTCGTATATGTCCGCCTGCAATCAGTGCTTCAATTTCCTCTTTTGTGCGCAAATCTGCCTTATTCACAAAACGCAGGATCATTTCGTTCCCGCTGGTATTCGCCCAGAAATTCTCCGGCGCCGCGAGAGGGTCATAGAGCAGAGATCTGACATAACTCACAACATCCCAGGGACAGTAAATATTCTGATTTCCAAAATGATATCCGTCATACCATTCCCTGATAGTATCATAGTGATCCGTCAGATCATATGACTGTAATATAGAAAAAACATCTGCATCCGTGAAACCGAAATATTCATCGTAAGCGACATCCGTGATTCCATTTACACTGAAATTGTTCATACCGGTAAAAATGCTTTCCTTTGAGACGCGCAGGCACCCGGTCAGAACAGCAAACGCCAGATAATCATTTGTTTTCAAAGATGAACCGAATAATAACCGGATCAGTTGAACCATTTCATCATAATAACCAAACTGATTTGCTTTATCCAGAGGTACATCGTATTCATCAATCAGAATGATCACCTTATGTCCGCAGGTGTGAAAAAGGATTCCGGATAACAGTCTCAAACTGTCCTCCAAATCACCCTTTCCGTAGATCAGCGATTGCAGGTCATCCCTGTCAAAATCACTGATGGTATTCTTTTCCAAAAGATAAGAAAAACGTCTGGCTTCCTCGCGGATAACGTTCCAAAGCCTCTTACGGGCCGATTCAAAATCGGAGCCTTCGATATTTTTCAGGCTGAGAAAAATAACAGGATATTGACCCATATGTGCTGCACATAAATCCTTTTCACGGCTGATAGCCAGTCCGTCAAACAGGCTTTTGTCCGCGCCTGTTTCAAAAAAGGATTTCAGCATACTCATATTCAACGTCTTCCCGAAACGGCGCGGGCGGGTGAACAGGCTCACCAAAGCCCCGTCACATAACAGTTCTTTGATCAGCATGGTCTTATCTGCATAATAATAGCCTTTTGTACGAAGATCGGCAAAATTTTCAATACCTCTGGGAAGCTTTTTTCGATCCATGGCAGCTGCTCCGTTTCGATTTCGTTTATTTTTAATCAATATACTATTGGGTGTTCTATCATGGACATGCACAGCGATTTTTGTTTTACTTTATAACTTCTATCTTGCAGTGGTGCCTCTTGTTTTTTCTGCTGTATCCTATGCCTGCGATCAGGATTCGTCCTGTATGCCGTTTCTTTTCTGCCATTCTGCCCCGAAATCTGAGTACATAGTTTCGGTCTTTAATCTGCTGAATCGCCGCCTCCGGCGTATCGTCTGCCTTCAATTCAAGAATGATACCGTCATCTCCCTGTTTCTCCGGATAGAAAATGAAATCAACAAAGCCTTTTCCGGCTTTTTCTTACCGTTCCACATAGTAATTGTCACGGGCACCCAGATAGACAAGATTTACGATTGCAGTCAGCTCTGTCATTCATAATATACTCTGAAAGCTCCACATAGGATCCGGTAGCTTTCCAGTAGCTCCGGATTCGATTACGGGTCAGAGCTTTCACCACAGATCTCGGATTATACATTCTATCGGACGAAGGGGTATGGTATCCGTCATACCAATATTGCAGATCCTCCCTTGAGATGCAGCGGTTCTCTGTTCTGGCTTCATATCTCAGATAAAGTTCGTCCACTTCCGCTTCAGTAAATCCAAAATACTCGCTGAACAGGTCGTCCGTCGCCATCGTGTATTCATGAAAATTATTAATCGTGGAGCCGCTGGAATATTTCGCAATCGGAAGCACACCGGTCATATAGCTCAGGGAAATGTATCCAGTGTCCTTTGTCAATGCGGCCAGCCAGCTGATAAAATTTTTCCTGTCCTCATAGGTGGTATAATCCTTATGAAAAATACAGTCCCACTCATCAAACACCAGGATAAACCGGGTCCCTGTCTGCTCATAAATCATGCGAAGATCCTGGATGGCGGTTCCATTTTTGCGGAAGCGTACCTCCGGAAACGCTTCATGCAGGTCTTCCTGAAGAATGTTCTTCGTGGCAGAAATAAATTCGTTATAACTGCTGTTTTCATTCGCAGCCTCGATGAAATTAATATAGATCACATGATACTGATTCATGTATTTGCGATAATCGTCTGTGCCGGAGAGCTTCGATGGATTCTTTGCAATATTCAATGTCTCAAAAAGGCTGCTGCTGTCAATGCCCCTGCTGAAGAAGGCTGCCACCATAGCTGCCATAACTGATTTCCCAAAACGCCTCGGTCTGGTGACACAAATATGATTATTCCCCTCCTCAACGAAAGGAATAAGGACCTTCAGCATTTCTGTTTTATCAATAAAGTATGGCTTTTTCGTTTCACTTTCATAAAGGGAAAAAGGCTGTGCGCTGTTCAGATAATATCCCATCTTCCTGTTCTCCTGCCGCCGCAATATATTTATGGTTAATACCCCTTACAGCCAGTAAGGAATTATCATCTTATTTAAGATTCCTGCTCTTATTTTATCAGTATACTATTTTGAGGAGTGGGTAGCAAGGACAAAATGGCGAAAATATGACTGAGTTTCCTGTATCTTATAAAAATTCGGCCTCTTCATAAAAATATTCATCCGATACAGATGGCATTTCCAATCCATCAACCTGCAGGGCTTGTTTTAACAGATTCTTTAATTTTACCTTTTCTTCCTCAGTTAATGCAGAATTCTGAATGTTACGATACCAATATCGTGAATACCTCTTTTTCCATTTTTCGCATGAATCTGTATACTGAGACAAGGAGCTTTCGCTATTCAAAATATTTTCAACCTGCGAAAAAGCCGTTCCCATATCCATAATATTTTTTTCCCATTTTTTGCAATCAGCTGCATTTGCGATAGAAGAATTTGAAGATTGCACATAATAATAGGCACCTGCAGTTCCATTTCGGAATATTTGTGCATTCGATAAAACAATCGAAGAGTAAACAAAATCTTCCATCATGGTAATATGCAAATTTAATTTTATCAATAAATCCAAACGTTTTGTCCATAGTTCGGAACGATAAAGTTTATTCCAAAGCACATGCCACGGATAACATGCCCCGGCCTGTGTCCAGTATCTGTCATATTCAGTTGTTTGTTTTGTCTGTTCAGGGGGAGTAGTGGTGTTACCATTTATTTCCATTTCTGATTTTTCGTATGGAAAATCCAGACAGCGTGTCTGTCTGTATTTGACACCATCCTGAGAGACGTTTACGATGCGTCCCACAGCGACATCTGCCCGGCTTTGTTTCATAATTTTATATAATTCCCGGAAATATGGTTCGTCAACATAATCATCACTGTCTACAAATCCGATAAATTTCCCGCGTACATAGTTTAATGCAGTCAGGCGTGCCTGATACAGACCTCGGTTTTTTTCATGAATCAGCAATATGATTTTACAAAATTTTCCGGGATGTACATTTTTCAAAATTTCTTTTCCGCCGTCAGTAGATCCGTCGTCAACACAGATGATTTCTGTCGGAATACCTTTGCAGGATTGTAATATACTGTTCAGGCATTTCAGTAAAGTGTTTTTTGCATTGAAAAACGGAACAATAATCGACAGTATTGGTTTACGTATCATCGTCTGTTTTTATACCTTTTATAAAATATTGTTTTCAAGATCCCGGATCATATCATCCTTTATTCTGGCACCGCACTGACCATCAAAATACGGAATACAACGGTGAAATGCATCCATGCGTTCTTCACGTTTGGGATCCAGTCCATCCCGGCACATATCCAGAAAGCGTCTCATATCAGATGCAGAAGTCCCCTGATAGTAGGATTTCATCAAGGGTTCGATTGCCTCCGTAAACGGTTCAAAAGACTTCTCGTTATACATATACAGTACCGGAACGCCCAGAGCGCCTGCTTCTACCATGACAGCGCTGCGATCAACTATGATATAATCCGCATTTATCAGCGACTCTCTGTAGTCATCCCGTTCATCCAGAAATGTATTTTCACAGGAAGTTACCATATCAAACAGCGCTTTTGACATATCACGAACTTTCTGATTATTTTTCTTTGAACGGAACCGTGGATGCGGCATAAAAATGAAAAAGAAATCTTTGTAATCCTGTATGCTTCGCGCAAACTCTATATATATCTGCAGCGGAGGAGTAACCGTTAATTCCATTCCCTGTTCATAAATGGTTTTGGGAAAATGAAGCTTCCACAAAACGATTTTTCTTCCTGCGCTTTTTTTTCGAATTGCCACGTCCAAAACAAAATTCTCTTTATGATATAATCCGTCAAAACGAGGGAGCCCAAGTGCACGAACCGCGTTTCTGTTCAGCGCATGTTTTAAGTAATCTTTTCTCATGCGTTCCGAGAACGTATAAATACGCCAGCAGTTGTCAATTACAGTCGTATGAAAATGCAGTTGATGAGAATCTTCCGTATCCGATATCTCAATCCCATAGGGAATGTAAACCAGCCGTATACCCTGCGAGTGGAAAACAAAAGACCAGTGCTCCCGGTGACGATGCCATTCATCGTAGGGTGTCTGAATTACCATGATATGGGGTCTGAATTTCTCAAGATCAAACTCTTCAAATCGCTCATAACGGATATCACTTGTATTCAAAAATTCAAACGCCGATTCCATCTGCACATCTTCCGTCGCGGTTTCATCCAAAAACAAGAAATGTACATCCATTCTCTCATCGGCAATACATTCCTGATACAAACTTTCCCAGGACGGCCAGAAAGAAGCTATTTGAAACAAAAATACAATACGAATTTTTTCGCCCTTATAATGAGGAACCATATTTTGCTGATAGGAGAGTTGCGCAAGGCTGTTCTGAATCTGTATATTCTGATTTCTGATTTCTTCCAGCAATTGCTTTGTGCTTTGTTGCCGTTTCCATGTCCATTTTTGAACTTCTTCATCAACAACCTCTTTTGTCTGATTCCTGTGCACATCTGACCAATATTGAAATCTATGATCAATATTCTGAAAGAACTGATCCACATGCAAGGATTTTCGAACCGCATTTTTTATCCGGTTTCTTCCTTTCCGAGCCGCTTTTTTTATAGTGATGTTCGGTTTCCGTGTCTTGCTGTAAGGAAGTTCGATCGCATCCTCAATACAGGATACATTTTTCATCCCCTGCCACGGCTCATTATATTTCGACCACCGCCATTTGGCCGCTATGGACTGCAGAAGTGCCGGTCTGTTATATGAATGTCTCTGAAGATTAGAGTTCCAAATTTGATGAAGCAATCCCTGCAGATATGTAAGCAGTTCTTCTCTGTGAGACACATCTAAAGTCACAAAAATATTATTCCATCCGTTGAGCACACAAACATATTTATCCGGCACATCGATATCCAGATGAATCTTTAATTGCCGTCGAATTATCTCACACATGTTTTTCTCTATCGCTTCCATTTTCTCCAAAGAAACATTGTGTGTACTGATTCGATATTCGCCGTACACCTCTGGAATCGTCACAAATGCGGTATGTTGTACAGCTCTTGTCCAAAGTTCATAATCTTCCAACGCAGCATCTTTTGCATAAAAAAGTCCGATTTTCTCAAACAACGATTTTCGGAACATTACAGTAGAATGACAGGCATCACAAAAAAACAGCAGCTTTGCTTTCATCTCTTCCGCGCCAAGAGGCGGCTGATGAATAAAATCGTTTCTGCCGCTGCCAAAATAATGTTGGTATGTCTGACAAATTCCAACATCCGGATGATTTTCCATATAATAGTATTGCGTGCCGATTCGTTTTGCATTGGCAAGGTCATCCGCGTCGATTCTGGCAATATAATCTGACTTCGCCTGACGGATTCCTTCATTTAATGATTCTGCCATACCGAGAGGTTCATGATTTACAATCAGACGAATCCGGCTATCCATAAACGCGTACATCTGTGCCAGAGCAAAACCTCCGTCAGAATCATCCGGCTCAAAGATCATCAGAAGTTCCCACTCACAAAACTCCTGTTCCATAATGCTGTCTATAGTTTCTCGTAATGTCTCCACTGCCTGATATACAGGCATGATAATGGAAACCTTCGGAGAAACTGCATTCATTGTGAAATCGGAACAAGAAATATCCTGATAGAAAATATGGCAGCATTCACATACCCAATTCCATCGTTTCCATATAATTTTTCTTAAAGCATCCGGATCGATCCTCTTTTTTATCAGATTATTCGTATATAATGTTTGCAGCAAATCAGACTGCTTCGTCAGAAATACGGACTTATTATAAACCGCATATTCTTCTGGTTTATTTCGCCAGCCGGAGAGTAATATCAGATCTTTCTCGGGAATGTTCAGATCAAACGTCCTAAGTGTTCTTGCGTTAATCTGTCTGACCTCATGCACAAGGGCATCTCCCTTACCCAGAGAAATATTTTCAAAACCCCATCTGTGATCTACAAGAACCTCCGGAAGATTTACAATCTTATGATCGAACATAATCCTTGTCCAGAGATCAAAATCTTCTCCCAGTTGGTTGGAATCATAATACATACCCTCGCGTACAAAGTCATCGCGTCGGAACATCACAGAACAATGGCTGATCTCACAGCCGAACAGAAGAGCAGCTTTCAACTCCTCTGTGTCGGTCGGAACCTGCAGCACATAATTTCTGTCCGGCAGGACACTGCGCTGTAAAGCACCGCACAGAAATACATCAGGATGTTTATCCAGATAATCTGCCTGTTTTTCAAAGCGCTTCGGATAAGAGGGATCGTCTGCATCCACACGGGCGATATAATTTCCGGATGCAAGGCGGATACCTGCATTCAGAGACTCTGCCAGACCAAGTCGTTTTTTGTTTTGAACCAAACGGATTCGCGGATCATGTTCGGCGTAATGTAACACGATTTCCGCACATCCGTCATCGCTGCCAAAATCATTAACAATGAGTAATTCCCAGTCTGAGAAGGTCTGTGCCTGAATG
>Ga0192244_10361_pt1 | contig 18437 bp, 14 predicted proteins | sample Koala_Koa27_L3_FD_131234 | JGI IMG/M metagenome (GOLD analysis project Ga0192244, IMG submission 131234) | Enriched cells from koala feces incubated with labeled cellulose particles, San Francisco Zoo, California, United States - Koala_Koa2-7_L3 ... | reverse complement strand
ACGCGCGCACACGATGGCAAGAAAATTATGAAGAAACGAGATTCCGGATTTCCCGCAGCCGCAGAAATATCCGCTGAAGCTAAAATGAATCCCGGCAAAAATACAGTCAAACACATAGCCCCGCAGGTACTGGCTGCCGAGCCGAACGACTTCCGCTCCGTCCGAGGTAAATAATCCGACAAAAGTCTCTGCCGAAATCTGCATGACAATGCAGACGAGAACGCCCCATCCGACCGCGATCATGATAGCGTAGCGAAGCGTCAGATGCGCACGGTCGTATCGATTGGCTCCGATATTCTGTGCAGAGAGCGCGGATACCGTGGAGAGCATGGAGGACGGCACAAGGAAAAGGATACAGATCAGCTTTTCCACGATGCCTACCGCCGCGGCGTCATTCAGGCCTCTCTGGTTTGCGATGACCGTGATAACGAGGAACGCGACCTGAATCAGGCCGTCCTGCACGGCCACCGGAAAGCCGACCTTCAGCAGGCCGGACAGTGTCGGACCGTGAAGCTTTAAGTCCCCGCGTTTCAGCGAGATTCCGGTCCTGCGTATACGAATCACAATCAGGGCAACCACAACACTGCATGTCTGTGACAGCGTCGTTCCGAGTGCCGCCCCCACCGGTCCGAGTCCCATCCCGCCGATAAACAGGTAATCCAGGACGATATTTAACACACAGGCGACCGCGACAAAATACATCGGGCTTCTGGAATCTCCGAGCCCGCGGAAAATAGAGCTGATGATATTGTAAGCCGTGATGAACGGAATGCCGATAAAGCAGACTGTGAGATATGAGACCGTTCCGGCAACTGCCTCGTCCGGCACGGACATCACCGACACGATCGGTCTGACCAGGAAAACCAGACATACCGCCAGGGCAACGGCAATGATCATAAAAAGAACAACTGTGTTCCCGATCGCGCGTGATATTTCATCTCGTTTTTTGGCACCGACGGCCTGTCCGATCATCACCGTCGTTCCCATGGCAAGACCTACAATCATCACAGTAATCATGTGCATCACCTGACTGCCGACGGAAACGGCTGTTGTGCTCTCGACGCCGTTAAATTGTCCGATAATAAACAGATCCGCCATACCATACAGCGTCTGCAAAAAATACGACAGCAGATATGGCAGAGAAAAATATACAACGGTTTTTAATACACTGCCCGTGGTCAGATTTTTTTCCATTTCGGTTACCTTGTTACCCTTGTCTCAATATCAATGTAATTTGATTTAAAATCCGGACTGATGGCCTATCAGGATTTTACCATCATGTTACCGGCGATCACATATTCTTACCTGTTTCCAAATATCAGATAATATAAAACCATGTGTCATCCGTGAGATCATTCTCACTTGTTTTTGAGCTTCCGGAAAATTGCAGTTCCTGCTGCCGGATGCTGACACGGGTGCCTGCCGGAATAGATTTTGTGATAAAAGCGTTACTGCCGATCACGGAATCACGTCCGATCACCGTCTCACCGCCCAGAATGGATGCGCCGGCATAGATGGTGACGTTATCCTCAATCGTCGGATGACGCTTGACGTCGCGTAGCTTCTGCCCGCCCCGGGTGGAAAGAGCGCCGAGGGTCACTCCCTGATATATCTTCACATTATCCCCGATGACCGTTGTTTCGCCGACAACAATGCCGGTTCCGTGGTCAATGAAAAAATGATGTCCGATCGTGGCGCCCGGATGGATATCGATACCGGTCAGACTGTGGGCGTGTTCGGTCATGATACGCGGAATCAGCGGCACCTTCAGGAGAAACAGCTCATGTGCCAGACGATTGACCGTGATCGTATACAGACCCGGATACGACAAAATGACCTCTTCATAATTTTTCGCGGCCGGATCTCCCTCCAGCGCAGCCTCGAGATCTTCCTCCAGATACGCGCGGATCTTCGGAATACGGTTTAAGAACTCCACCGTAATCCGATAAGCCTCATGCTCTATTTTCTCTTTACATACATGTTCATAATCAGGCGAAAACTTACCAACCTTGACAATCTGCGCGTGCAGACGGTACATGACGTCCTCAATCAGTGTCGCAAGATGGTTGCCCGCATTGTAGCTTTTGTAGGTGCGGTCGCGGAAATAACCAGGATAGACGATTTTCATCAGCTTGTTAATGATGTCAATAATCACTTCCTTACTAGGCATATCAAAAAAATCATCTTTTTTATCAATCTGGCGTCCGAGCCTGTAATCATCCAGAATCGCGCGGACGATATGATCCGCATCCCGAATCGGTTCATTCTGATATATATTTGCACTCATGAGCTTGCCTTTCTTTTTACAAATCGCTCTGACTGTATCTTTAACAAATATTTACAAAGTAATGATAGCATGTATCATCACTCATATGTAATCACTATTGGTTCTCCGGAGTTCTACAATCGCCCCTGTCGGAAACAAGCTGATAGCCAACAGTATTCATCCGGTGTGCCAGACAGCCCCGGCACTCTGCGGCCTCCTCTCCGGTACAGATCTTATTATCATACAATTCATACTGTTTCCTGTTTTTCACCGGAGACAGGTTCGGCATGACGACATTCGCTCCGGCCAGCATTCCCTTTTCCCTGCCGAGCGGATCCATCGTCCCGAGCGCCGTAGTTGCCGGGAGAAGGACATGCGGCAGCATAATACGAATCACGGAAAGTAAAAACAGCGTGAGCGGTACACTGCCGGCCGGGTGATCGGCAAACTGCGTGTCGTGATGCGGGATGAAAGGTCCGATCCCGACCATCTCCGGCTGGAATTCCTGTAAAAAAACAAGATCCTCCGCAATATTTTCGATCGTCTGATAAGGACTGCCGACCATAAAACCGGCTCCCACCTGATAACCGATGTTCCGCAGATCGCGCAGGCACCGCATCCGGTTCGCATGGCTTAGCTCCGCTGGGTGCAGCATCCGATAGTGCTCCGGATTCGCTGTCTCATGACGCAGCAGGTAGCGGTCGGCTCCCGCTTCCCGCAATATGCGGTAGCTTTCATAAGAGCGTTCCCCCACCGACAGGGTGATCGCACAGTCCGGATAGGAAACGTGAATCGTGCGGACAATATCCGCCAGCCGTTCATCCGTGTAATAACCGTCCTCTCCGCCCTGCAGGACAAAGGTCCGGTATCCCAGATCATAACCGTTTTCACAGCAGGCAAGGATTTCTTCCTTTGTCAGCCGGTAACGCTCTATATGCGGATTACTTTTCCGGATACCGCAGTAATAACAGTCATTTTTACAGATATTCGTAAACTCAATCAGGCCGCGTACATAGACACTCCTGCCGTAGATCTCCTGCCGCAGGCGCACCGCCTCGGCAGCCAGATCATTCGCAAGACCGCACAATGTATTCGCATGGCCAGTATTCTCGCACTCAAACTGCTCAAGCAGATTCATGTACTCTTCTTTATTCAATTTATGCTCATGGATTAATTTATCTGCTGCATTCATGCTAATTCTGCTTTCCGCCTCATGCAGACGAGTATGTATTCCTGTCTGCGTTGTCTGTAGATTTCTCGATTATTTTGCAATTTGTCCGTTTATCATCATGTCTTACGGACAAATTTTATTGATTTATCTGTAACAATATATTGACATATGCATGATAACACGGTCAACAGATCGTACCGCCCCCGACTACCATATCCCCATCATACAGCACCACAGCCTGACCGGCCGTGATTGCCCGCTGCGGTTCATCAAAAACAACACGAAGCGTATCGTCATCCACCTGCTCTGCTGTCGCCCACTGCTCTGTATGGCGATAACGAACTTTTGCCTTCACGCGTATCGGCACATCCAGCCGTTCCGTTGAAATTAAGTTGATATCCTTCGCTGTCAGTTCGGCAGAAAACAGATCCTCATTCGTGCCCAGCATAACGGTATTATCCGCGGGATTGACTCTTACCACATACAGTGGCTGAGAAAATGCAATACCCAGGCCTTTTCTCTGCCCGATGGTATAACGGATAATCCCCTTATGCCGGCCGAGCACATGACCTTCCCGGTCAATAAAGTCTCCTTCCGGATAATGCTTTCCGGTATAAGACTCGATAAAATCACTGTATTTCCCAGTCTGCACAAAACAGATGTCCTGACTGTCATGCTTGTTTGCATTGATAAATCCGTGTGATTCGGCAATCCTCCGCGCTTCTGTTTTCTGCAGACTTCCAAGTGGAAACTGCACATGCGCCAGCTGTTCCTGCGTCAGGGAATAAAGCACATAGCTCTGATCCTTGGTATCATCGAGTCCTTTTTTCAGAAGAAACCGCCCGGTGTTTTCATCCCGTTCGATTCTCGCGTAATGTCCGGTCACGACATAGTCACAGGACAGTTCATTGGCCCGCTGAAACAGTTTTTTAAATTTTAAGTAACGATTGCAGTCAATACACGGATTCGGTGTCCGCCCGTTCTCATATGCGTTGATAAAACCGTCGATCACATCCTCGCGGAAGCGGTCAGCGAAGTTGAACACATAATGCGGCATGCCGAGTGAAAACGCAACACTTCGCGCGTCCTCCACATCGTCCAGAGAACAACAGCTGTGCTCCCGCGGCAGGCCGGCGTCTTCATTCGCAAAGAGCTTCATCGTCGCGCCGATACAGTCATAGCCGGCCTCCTTCATCAGAAAAGCTGCCACGGCGGAATCGACACCTCCGCTCATGGCGATCAGTGCTCTTTTATTCAAAGAATGATTCTCCTCCCCCTCTAAACATAATATTTCCTCATTTTTTCCGGACGAACGAATCAGCATTCCTCCAGCAGGAATGAAATCACATTCTTATGGATAATCCCGTCTCTGGAAAAATCCATTTTATCAAAAGAAATCACATACTTCGGGTAATTGTCTCTTACTTCACGATACGCCCCGAATTCACGGTCTATCACCTTCTGATCATAGAGATAATAGGCCACCTGATAATATTCTTTATTCTGATCCTGTAAACTCACAAAGTCAATTTCACCGTTTCGGGTCTTTCCGACATAAACCTCCTGACCACGAATCAGCAGTTCATTGTAAATAACATTTTCCAGCAACGCACCCATTTCCAGCTTAAATCCCGGGTTACGAATCCTTCCCAGCCCCATATCCGTGAGGTAATATTTGCCCATTTTCGTGAGAATGCGCCTGCCGCGGATATCATATCGACTTGCCCTCTCTACAATCAGAGATGCTGTAATGTATTCCAGATAATTATAAATGGTCTCTTTTGAAACTTTACGGTTAACGCTGAGAAAATAATCTGACACAGAGGAAACAGAAAAAATCTGAGACGGATTGCAGACCAGATACTCCAACAACCGGTTAAACAGATCAATATCCTTTATCCCCGCCCGCTGTACAACATCGCGCAGGACAATCGTGTCAAATACATCCCTTAAGAAAGTCTTAGTCTGTTCTTCGTCCTGCATCTGAAAACGCTGCGGCAGACCGCCCCAGATCATGTATTCCATGAGAACTTCATCCGTTATATCTTCTCCGGACAGACCTTTCATCTCACACGACTCCGCAAAGGAAAACGGATACATACGAAAGCTGACTGTCCGGCCGGAAAGGTACGTAGCCATTTCTCCCGACAGAAGCTTGCCATTGGATCCCGTGATAAAAATACTGGCATCAAACTTCATGCGTATGGAATTAATCACACGTTCAAAATCAGGGATTGTCTGAATCTCGTCCAGAAAAAGATAATACTTTTCCGAAGTTACAAATTTCTCTTTGATATATTCATGCAAATCCTTTCCAGTGCGGATAAAGGAATAATCATAATCCTCAAAATTCAGATATAAAATCTGTGATTCCGCAATTCCCTGTTCCAACAGTTCCTCCCTGATCTGAGTCAAAAGCACAGATTTCCCGGATCGCCGAATTCCGGTAATTACTTTGATCAGATCAGAATGGTAAAAACCGCGGATACGGGACAAATAGCGTTCCCGTTTTATCATAGCGCGCCTCCCGTTTCCAAATATTATAATACCAAATTGCAAAAATGTAAAGATAGTTCGTTATGATTGGACTTATTCGGGCTTATTATGATTCGTTCGCAGGTCTACATCATTTCATCATAATGCCGCATAACAAGTGAAAACGCAACGCCGGTATCCACGCCTCCGCTCATGGCAATCAGAATTTTATTATTCAAAGGATGATTCTCCTTCACTCAATTAATTTTTGTTATAAATTTCTTTTTCGAGTTCGTCAACTTACGCCGAGAGAAAAATTTAGATCTCGTATACAAAATAAATTTGTTAAATTCCACCTATCCTATCGTGTTAATATGATATGCAATCATTACATTTCACAATTAATAATTGAAAAACATAATATTTTTGTCTAATTTTTTGCATTTTCGTCAAAATTGCATGGTTATCTTTTATTTCCGCATTTGTGAGCAACGAATTTCTTCTTTATACTTTTCATATCAATAACACATTCGTTAAACAGAAAAATTTAAGGAGGAAAAGAATGAATATTTCTAACGTAAAGGATACTCGACTGGTGATCCAGCCCATTCACAGTGTTATGGTACATGAGTATGTTTTTGAAGGACCGTGCCGGTTTGGTATCGGTGATGAGCTAACGCTCGATTTCGACCGCATGAACGGAGCCGTCGGCTTCGATATTTTCTCCCTGCAATCAGGATATCATGATATTCCATCATATGAATGCTGCAAATATCATGATCTGAAGAAAAAGGAGTGGACACAAAGGCAATATCCAATTCTCCTTTATGCAGCATCTCCATAACATTTGAGGGATAAATGAATTTTATAATAATATCAGGAAAATTCTCCTGAAAATAATGTAAATAAGGAAGTAGAAAAAAATCGAGAGTAAGCTCTGTTACTCCAATCCGCAAAGTTCCGGCCTGCAATCTTTTTTGTTCATATAAGTGCTCCTGTGCATCTTCAAGAATCAGAAACGCTTTTTTCACAGAATCATAGAGTACGGTCCCCTCCGGTGTCAAGCGAATTCCGGACTTTGTCCGTTGCATCAGTGAGCAGCCTAATTCTTCTTCCAGACTCTGCAGCCCCCGACTCACAGTTGATTGTGAAATATATAATTCTCTGGCAGCCGCAGTGATATTTTGATTTTTTGCCGTATAATAAAACAATTTATAATTTTCCGCGTTTCCTATCATATGTTTTCTTACCCTCTTCTGCATTGATCTAACAAAAACGGCAAGAATCATCGAAATCCCGTGTTCATTTCGGCGCCAGCTTCTCCAACAGGCCAATGGTTTTATCCAACGCATCGATACAGGCGTCAATCTCCTCATATGTATTATAGAAAGCCGGTGATATCCTTACCACACTGCTCACCCCCGCCTGTGTCAAAAGCGGTTGGGCACAGAGGTTTCCGGAGCGCACCGCAATGCCCTGCTTATCGAGAAAGCTGGCGATATCATAAGCGTGAAAGCGCTCTCCCACGAAAGAAATACAACCGCTTCGTCTGGCCGGCTGACAGAGGATACGTATACCTCCCACCTCTTTCATGCGCTGTTCCAGATACGTCATCAGAGAATCCTCATACGCAGCAATCGCATCTAATCCGATTTCCTGCAAATAGCGGATACATTCACCAAAGGCGATAATCGCTCCGATATTCGGTGTACCGCCCTCCAGGCGGAACGGAATGTCTCCGTAGCTGGTCTCCTGCTCCGTCACAATATCGACCATACCGCCGCCGTAGCGAAGCGGTTCAAGTTCCTCCAGCAGATTGCGTTTACCGTAAAGAACGCCCACACCGGTCGGACCCATCATTTTATGTGCGGAAAACGCATAGAAATCACAATCGATTTCCGCAACATTACACGGTTCATGTCGGACACCCTGCGCACCGTCAATCAGTACCTTTGCATCATAACGATGACAGAGATTGACAATCTCACGAACGGGATTGACCGCACCGGTCACATTGGATACCTGTGTTACTGCTACAAGAAATACCGAATGCTTTTTCAGCAATTCTTCCAGAGAATTCAGGTCAAGATCACCGTGCATATCCATCGGGCATGTCAGAAAGGTACTGCCCGTCTGACGGCAGATCTGCTGCCACGGGACAAAATCGGAGTGATGCTCCATCTGTGTGGAGATGATGGCATCCCCCGGTTTTAGCTGAAAACGAAGCCCGTTGGCCACAAGGGAAATGGACTCCGTCGTGCCGCTCGTAAAAATGATTTCTTCCGGTTCAGCGGCATGCAAAAGATTCGCAACACTTTTTCTGGCTTCCTCCACTTTGGTCGTAGCTAAATTACTGAAATAATGTGCTCCTCTGTGGATATTGGAGTGACCATTCTCAAAATAGTCCTTCATACAACGGATCACACAATCCGGCTGCTGTGTCGTTGCGGCGTTATCCAGGTAAACCAGCGGCCTGCCGTACGCGGTCTGTCGAAGCATGGGAAAATCATCACGCCGGATATGGAAAGAACCATGTTCCCTGATAATCTGTCCCTTTATGTTGCCTTCTGATGCCAATACACTCATTTACTGTCTTACCTTTCTCAGAAATAGAGTTTCTTTTTGTATTATATTTTCCTGTTTCTGAAATCAAATACTGATATTTTTCTGCGGCATAACATAAAGCATTTGTCGTAAAAATCATTACACTTTTGCCATGCAATTATAGATCACCGGATAAGTATATAACAATTTACAGCCAGATGGAATGAAACTTCTCCTCATAGTTCTCCGAATGCCGTGACACGCGGTTCCGGATAAATAATATGATCGATGCTGCGACAAAAAATACCGATGTGAACTGTGCCGTTGTGAGCGGACCGAACCACCCCTGCGTATTCTCCCGCAGAAACTCAATGCAGAACCGCCCGATTCCGTACAGCAGCAGATAGAGTGCGGCCACATCGCCCACCTTCTTTGCCTTCTTGCTGTACAGCATCAGTATGATCATGATCGCGAAATCACCGGCCGACGATATGAGCTGTGTCGGAATCAGCGAGACACCCGAAGGTGCAAAGCTTCCCTCCGGGAATACAACACCCCACCAGGCATCCGTCTCTTTTCCGTAGCAGCAACCCGCGAAAAAGCAGCCGATCCGCCCAAATGCCTGCGCCAGTGACAGTTCCGGAAAAATCAGATCAATATACCGCAGGAAACTGATCTTTTTTATTAATCTGCAGTAAATAAACACACACACCAGGCCGATCACAATCCCGCCGTAAACGACAAATCCGGACGAACCGATCACCGACAGAGGACTTTCGAGAAATTCCCGAAAGTTCTCAAGCACAAACAGAAGTTTGGCTCCGATGAAACCGAACACTACGCAGATGATGGCAATATTTAACACCTCTTCACTGACCAGTTCTTTTTTCGGTGCCCGCTTCATACCGACGATCACAGCCAGGACGATACCGATCGCAATCATTAAACCATAAGTATGAATCGTAAAATTTCCAATTGAAAACAAATCTACCCGCATAAATTATCCTCGCTGTACAATGTTCACAATACGCCCCGGCACATAGATCTCCTTCACAATGGTTCCGGTCAGTTTCGCGGCAACCGCCTCCTTCGCTTTTGCAAGAACCTCGTCCTTCGGATCATCCTTGCCGATGGCAATGGTCGCACGCATTTTTCCGTTGATCTGAACCGCGATCTCTACCGTATTCTCTACCGTCTTCGCCTCGTCGAACTCCGGCCATGTCTGCTGATACAGTCTGTCCTCACAGCCTAGCCGGCTCCAGATTTCCTCCGTGATATGCGGAGCTACCGGATTCAGCAGGATCAGCAGCGTCTTCAGCTCATCCTTTGTAACGGAACCGGCCGCATAAAAATCGTTCAGCAAAGCCATCATGGCAGCAATCGCCGTATTGTATTTTAAGTTCTCAAAATCCGAAGACACTTTTTTGATCGTCTGGTGCATCTTCGTCTCAAGCTCTTTCGAGAAACCGGTTTCTTCCGTCACGATATCCTGCAGTCTCCAGACACGCTCCAGAAACCGCCGACAGCCCTTCACGCCATCCTCGGACCAGGATGCCGCCAGATCAAAAGCTCCGATAAACATCTCATAGGTACGCAGCGTATCTGCGCCGTATTCCCTGACGATATCATCCGGATTCACGACATTGCCACGAGATTTGGACATCTTCTCGCCGTTCTCTCCGAGAATCATGCCATGGGACGTCCGCTTCTGATACGGTTCCGGACACGGAACCACACCCTCATCGTAAAGGAATTTATGCCAGAACCTGGAATACAGCAAATGAAGCGTCGTGTGTTCCATACCGCCGTTGTACCAGTCTACCGGCATCCAGTAGTCAAGAGCTTCCTTACTCGCCAGCGCCTCGGTATTCTTCGGATCCGTATAGCGCAGGAAATACCAGGACGACCCCGCCCACTGGGGCATGGTATCCGTCTCACGCTTTGCCGGTCCGCCGCAGCAGGGACAGGTGGTATTCACCCAGTTCGTCATGGCCGCCAGCGGAGATTCTCCGTTATCCGTCGGCATGTAGCTCTCTACTTCCGGCAGAAGCAACGGCAGCTCACTCTCATCAACGGGAACAAATCCGCATTTCTCACACTCCACGATCGGGATCGGTTCACCCCAGTATCTCTGGCGGGAAAAAACCCAGTCGCGCAGCTTATAATTGACCTTCGCCGTACCGATGCCCTGTTCCTCCAGCCAGGAGATCATTTTATTCTTCGCATCGCGCACCTCCAGACCGTTCAGGAAACCGGAGTTTACCAATACGCCCGTCGCCACATCGGTAAAGGCCGCCTCATTGATGTCAACCTCCTCGCCATTCTTCGCAACTACCTGAATGATCGGTAATCCGAACTTTTTCGCAAACTCCCAGTCTCTGCTGTCGTGACCGGGAACCGCCATGATCGCGCCGGTTCCGTAACTCATCAGCACATAATCCGACACCCAGATCGGCACTTCCTTCTGATTTACCGGATTGATCGCCGTCAGGCCGTCAATGGCGACGCCTGTTTTATCCTTTGCCAGCTCCGCCCGCTCAAAATCAGACTTTCTGGAAGCCTGCTCGCGGTAAACCGTAATCTCATCCCAGTTCTTGATCTCATCCTTAAATTTATCCAGATACGGATGTTCCGGAGAAACAACCATGTAAGTCACGCCGAACAGGGTATCTGCCCGCGTCGTATAAATGCGAAGCTTCTCTTCTTTACCCTTGATCGGGAAATCAACCTCCGCTCCCGTGGAACGGCCGATCCAGTTCTTCTGGGAAACCTTGACCCGCTCAATATAATCCACATCCGCCAATCCGTCGATCAGCTTGTCCGCGTAGTCCGTGATCTTCAGCATCCACTCGCTCTTGACCTTGCGCACCACGGGTGACCCGCAGCGCTCGCAGACACCGTTGACAACCTCCTCATTGGCCAGACCGACCTTGCAGGAAGTACACCAGTTGATCGGCATCTCCTTTTTATAAGCCAGTCCCTTTTTAAACAGCTGTAAAAAGATCCACTGGGTCCACTTATAATACTCCGGATCCGTCGTATTGATCTCACGATCCCAGTCAAAGGAATAGCCCAAAGCGTGAAGTTGTCCCTTGAAACGCTCCACATTTTTTTCCGTCACAACGGCCGGATGAATCTTATTTTTGATTGCGTAGTTCTCCGTCGGCAGTCCGAACGCGTCCCATCCCATCGGATAAAGCACGTTATAGCCCTGCATCCGGCGCTTTCTTGCTACAATATCCAGTGCGGTGTACGGACGCGGATGTCCGGCATGGAGTCCCTGTCCGGACGGATAAGGAAACTCTACCAGCGCATAATATTTCGGTTTTGTATAATCGTCTGTCGCGGTAAAAGCCTTCTCATCATCCCAGACCTTCTGCCATTTCGGTTCTACCACTTTGTGGTTGTATAACTCTGCCATATCTATCCTCCATGATTTAAATAAGCAATCATATATCGTCCAATGATAGCAAATAGTGCCATTGATACTTAACGATACTTTCAAAAGTTTAGCACAATATGAAGGCGAAAGCAACCATAAGAATGCGGCAAAAATCGGCATGGCAAAAGTAATTCATACAACGCCATGCCGATTTATTTCATGCGATTTTAAATATCATTTATACATATAAATGACAACCCTGTCTCTGTGACTATCAGTTCCGGACTCCTACTCCTCCGCCCGTGCCGCAATCTCCTTCTCCTGAATATCAGAAGGCGCCTGCTCATAGCGGACAAACTCATAAGAATATGTACCGCTTCCGCCTGTCATGGAGCGCAGGTCTGTATTATATCCGAACAGCTCGGAAGTCGGGATATCCGCGACAATCTCCTGCTTGCCGCCGTCTGTCGGATTCATACCGAGCACGCGTCCGCGACGCTTGTTCAGATCGCCCATGATATCGCCGGTATAGGCGTCCGGCACAACCACCTTCAGGGATGAGATCGGCTCAAGCAGAACCGGTGAAGCCTCCATAAAGCCTTTCTTGAATGCCTGAATGGATGCGGTCTTGAACGCCATCTCGGAGGAATCTACCGGATGATAGGAACCGTCGTAAAGGACAGCCTTTACACCGACAACAGGATAACCGGCCAACGGACCCTTTGTCACAGCGTCCTGCACGCCCTTCTCTACAGCCGGGAAGTAATTCTTCGGAACGGCACCGCCGACAACAATCTGCTCAAACACATACGGTGTCTCCAGATCTCCGGACGGCTCAAAGGTCATCTTTACATGACCGTACTGCCCATGTCCGCCGGACTGCTTTTTGTATTTGGACTCAACGTCTGCTTTCTTGCGGATGGTCTCGCGGAAAGCAACCTTCGGCTTCTCCAGCGTGATCTGAACTTTATACTTCTCGGCAAGCTTGCTGACCACAACATCAAGCTGCTGGTCGCCGATACCGTAAAGCAGAGTCTGACGATTCTCACTGTCATTGACAACTTTCAATGTCAGGTCTTCCTGCATCAGCTTCTGCAGCGACTGGGACACCTTATCCACATCCGCCTTGTTGACCGGCTTGTAAGCCATATATGTATACGGTTTGGAAATCGCCGTTTTTACAAAAGTCAGCGGCGTCGCCTTCGTCGAGAGCGTATCTGTCGTGACAACCTTGTTCAGCTTCGCCAAAGCGCCGATATCGCCGGCATGCAGTTCGGAAACCTCTTCCGGCTTATTGCCGCGGAGTACATAGACCTTTCCGATCTTGTCATCCATGCCGTGTTCTTCATTGTAAAGGACATCATCTGTCTTGATAACGCTGGAAGTCACTTTGATCATAGAATATTTCCCGATAAAAGGATCTACGATTGTCTTGAAAATATATGCACTTTTTGCTTTTGCAAAGTTAAAGTCCGCATCATAAACTTCGTTTGATTTAATATTGATCGCCTTGCACTGTTTCTTATCCGGACCCGGAAGATATTTTACAATATCATCCAGCAGCGTAAATACGCCATGAGCCACAATACCGGAAGCGACAGAAATCGGAACGATGGAACCGTCCTGCACACTGACACGCAATGCCTGACGAATCTCATTCTCAGAGAACTCATCGCCCTCAAAATAACGATCCATATACTCTTCACTGGTCTCTGCAACAGCCTCCAGAAGCGCTTCGCGGAGAATCTCGATATTCGGTCTGGAATAATCCGGCACATCGGTCGGGATCGTATTGCCGTTGCGATCCCATTTATATGCCTCCTGCGTGATCAGGTTGATCAGACCGATAAACTTCTCATTCGCACGAAGGGGTATATGGAAAGGAGCAATCTTCTTGCCGTACAGCTCCTGCATATCCTGTACAACCTGACGGAAGCTGGCATTGTCATCATCCATACCGGTCACACAGATCAGACGGGGAAGATTGTACTTCTCACAGATCTCCCATGCCTTCTGGGTGCCGACCTCAACGCCGGATTTGCCGTTGATCACAATGATCGCCGCGTCAGCCGCAGCCACCGCCTCCTCAACCTCACCGACAAAATCAAAAAATCCGGGTGTATCAAGAAGATTGATCTTCGTATCACCCCACTCAACCGGCACAATGGATGTGCTGATGGAAAATCCGCGTTTGATCTCTTCTTTATCGTAATCACTGATGGTGTTGCCATCGGTTACCTTTCCCATACGGCTGGTCACGCCCGCAAGGTATGCCATCGCTTCCACCAGCGTCGTCTTGCCGGCTCCGCCATGACCAAGTACAGCAACGTTACGGATCTTATCCGTGGTGTAAATCTTCATATCCTATTCCTCCAATACTGAATTGTGCAACATATTCGAACCGCACTATGGCTATATTCTACTAAACTTCAGGAGTTTTTGCAACTCTTTTATGCATTCTGTCCATAATATTCCTCATATATTTTTGCAAAAAAACGACTGCTATGACATGTTTTTTATAAGTTTATATGATACAGTTCTTTTACACTTTAAAGCGTTGACTTTTTTGAACAAAAAGCTTATTATCATATTTGGTTGCTTTTTTGCGGCATTATCAGTATAGTGATATTATCAATCATTACTATTTGTGCCGCTAACCCGGCGACGGAATGGAGATTCATATGAAACCAGAAAAAATCGGCTTTATCGGCCTTGGACATATCGGCGGCTCTGTCGCAAAAACAATTCACCGCATTTATCCGGATATACCGCTGATTGCGTACGATACATGCGCAGAGACACTCGCGGCCGCACTGGAAGACGGCGTCATTACAGAAGCCTGCGACGGCGTGACGGACGCATTTTCGGATTGTGAATACATCTATCTGTGCGCACCGGTATTAGACAACAATGATTATGTGCAGAAGCTTTCCGATCTTCTGCACGCAAACATGCTGCTGACGGATGTCGGGAGCGTCAAAAATAAAATACACGAAAATATACATCATTATCCGGAACTGGAAAAACATTTCATCGGCGGACATCCCATGTGCGGCACGGAATATACCGGTTATGAGAATTCCACACCCTACATGCTGGAGAATGCTTATTACGTTTTGACTCCGACACCGACCGTTTCCCACTCAAAAGTCATGGAATTCGAATCATTTATCAAGAACATCGGTGCGATTCCTCTTGTTCTTGATTATCAGAAACATGATTTTTCCGTGGGTTCCATCAGTCATCTTCCGACCGTCATCGCCTGTACGCTGGTCAACCTGGTCAAGGGACTTGACGATGACAGCGAAACCCTGCGGACGATCGCAGCCGGGGGCTTTAAAGACATCACACGCGTGGCTTCATCCGATCCCTGCATGTGGGAAAATATCTGCGTCGCCAATAAAGATCAGATTCTGGAATTGATTGATGCGTATATAGAGAAGTTTCAGGAGACAAAAGAGACCATCGCGCACGGCGATCAGTCTGAGATCCGGAACTTCTTCAGTTCCGCAAAGGAATACCGCGACTCCTTCAATATCAACCGCGGTGCGCTCCGTCCGATTTACAGGCTCTTCCTTGACCTGATTGACGAGGCCGGCGGGATTGCGACAATTGCGACAATTCTGGCGACGAACGGTATCAGTATCAAGAATATCGGCATCATCCATAACCGGGAGTTTCAGCAGGGTGTACTGCAGGTAGAGTTTTATGACCAGGAGTCCTATGATCATGCGGTGAAACTGCTGAACAGGCATCATTATACGATTTATGAAAAATAGACAAACTGCACACGATTAATATACTATGAAAGTGTCGTGAATAGACAGGCAGATGGACATGCTTGCACGGCCAGATGTCTGGATATTCGATGACCAAACCGGTACGAACAAGTAGGGCGATAGCCCGGATTGTGAGTACCGACGGCGATTGCGGGAGCTCGCAGAGCGGAGCAATCGGCTTTCATAGATGTCGGCACGCTGCGTCAGCAGCGCATAAGTGTTTACTAAAAAACCGGGGATGATTTGCCCCGGTTTTTCTATGGAGATAACAGGACTCGAACCTGCGACCCTCTACACGTCAAGCAGATGCTCTCCCAGCTGAGCTATATCTCCATAAACATCTGTCATATAGTAATCAATCACTATAATTATACTTTATCGAAATATTCTCTTTTTGTCAACAAATAAACTTAGCATGACAATCCCGGAATTGTCAAAGGGACGCAAAGATTTTGCCGGTCTGGTTGACAATCATGGATATTTGGTATATTATAATCTCAGCTAAGGAATGCGGTGAGATTCCATGTGGCAAAACGAATCCCCAGGGTGTACCAGACTCTGGGGATTCTAGCTCATTACGGTGAGCCATTCCGTTTATGCTGTTGCTGTCTTTAATCTCCATCCAGCCACTTGCATATGTAGTAGCCAACCACAGATGCTGCGACAGAGATAAGAAATGCGGTGAACAAATCCTCCATGCGGGATCACCTCCTTCCTGCCGGAAAGAGTCGACAGCAATTACATTTTAATCCAATATTCGTTATCTGTCTACAAAATTTGATAGTCCAGCGGACACATAGAATTTCAGAAAATCATTGTCAGAAGACATAAATCAAAAAACCCAGAGGCAAAAATGCTCCTGGGTTCTTCCTTACATTCGTAAATTACAAATCGTGTTTTTGGGTTGAGTTTATGAACATAGCATCCCGTATGTTGCGAAACCACATTGATTTTGCCGTTTTGTAATTTACATTTCCATAATTCATCTAATTCAACCATTATTTTCAACTACTTCGTTTGGATTCCATCTGCCTTTTTCCTGAACAAGTCCTCGATAGCACCGTTAATCTGATTCAGCCTTTTCACACCTATATATTTTATTTCTGACAGTGCAGCAATCACTTCTTCCACAGTCGGACCGGATACAGCTTCCTTCCCGTCATTGAAACCACTTTCATAAATGCTTTGCACCCACGCCTCCATAGTGGCGTGATCCATTTTCCGGATCCTTTGATACGTTTTCCTGTTCATCGTATAACGTTTCGCATTTGCCATCATCCATGCACCTTCCTTCCAGATAATCTAATGCCGCCCAATCATAATCATCCATATCCTTACTCCTTACGCTCATACAGTTCGCTGCTTCCATTCACAACATCCCGCTCCCGGTCATCAGTGAACGAGAAGCCATACCTTTTCAGGATGTCGTAAAATCTCATTGCCCTGTCGCCGTGATCCACATAGTATTTGAAATCCCATGTCATCAGGTCACTGTCGGCAAGTTCAACAGATACCAGACACATAATCTGATGCAGGACGCTGAGGTTCCGTGCTTTTTCTTTCACATCCTCCCGTTCTCCGTCCGCAGCCTTGTAACTGTTGTCTCCGAGGAAGAATCGCAACAGGCTATTGATACCAATACACGGGTAATATTCCATCAGCAATTCAAACAGTTCATCCTTCAGATTGTCTGCTTCTTTGAGCGGCGGTACTTTCCCAGATATGATGTCCTCAATGAACTTGCGTCTGGTAACTGTCATATCCTTCCAGATTGCTTTCAACTCCTTCCGGTTGCCTTCCTTGCGCTTGTTTTCAAGTTCTTCCGGTGTCAGCTCCTTTTTCTCTTTCTTTGCCTTGCGCACAACATCAATCCTATTCCATCCGGTAGTGTAGAACAGATCAGCTGTGCTATCTCCAAGGTCGATTGTTTCCTCCGGCTCTTCGTCAAACGGAAGTGTCTTGACAACATTCCACTTTCCGGAATATATCTGGTACTCTGTTCCGTCCGGTGCCTTCTTTACTCCCAGCCCCTCCAACTTTTCAATGCAGGATGTCTTGATCCGATTCTTCTTTCTCTGTTCCACTTCCTGTTTTGCCAAGTATGCCAGATTTCTGGAGTCCGTTGCTCTGTCAAGGATCTTGTTCCTGGTCTCGATATCCTCTACCTTCTCCAATTCATACAGGTCAGTCAGGGTCAACTGGAAGCCGTCTTCGTTTTCCTTCTCTTTCAGCTTCTTCTGATCCAGCTTTGCAATATTCAGGCGATGCCGTACCGTACTCCTCGAAAATCCAGTTTTTTCAGAAATCGACTGTTCAGTCTCGCCGAGGTCCAGCATAAGCTGAAATCCGTTTGCCTGCTCCAAGATCGTCAGGTCGGTGCGCTGCATATTTTCCTCCAGCATAATCGACATCTGCTCTCTTTCAGTCAGTCCTTCAATGATCTGGCACGGATATTCCGCTACGTCAACCATCTTCCCCGCAGCAAATCTTCTATGGCCGATGATTGTCATATACTCTCCCAGCTCTCCATCTACCGGGATCACGGTCAGATTCTGGAGTATACCATTCTTCTTTATGGAGTCTGCCAGTTCGGACAGGTCTCCCAGATCTTTTCTCGGATTGCCAGGGTGTGGATGGATGTGCTCCGCACTTATGTACACTATCTTCTTTTCATTCATATGCTACCCTCCTTAATTCCACGGCAACTCTTCTGCATCATCCGGAATATTCATAAATCCGTCATCCGATGAGGAATTATTGCTTCCATTGTTCTGATTTCCTGCTCCATTGTTTGCCGACTTACTTTCGGCGAACTCCTGC
>Ga0192244_10359_pt1 | contig 18536 bp, 16 predicted proteins | sample Koala_Koa27_L3_FD_131234 | JGI IMG/M metagenome (GOLD analysis project Ga0192244, IMG submission 131234) | Enriched cells from koala feces incubated with labeled cellulose particles, San Francisco Zoo, California, United States - Koala_Koa2-7_L3 ... | reverse complement strand
TCCCGAAGCTGTCTGATCTGATTACGGTGACGGAGAATGGAGCAGCCGAGTAATTGTCCGGATGAGATTGTTTCCGTATGATTTCCCTGTTTTTTAATGATAAATGGAGACAGAATTATCTTTCGATGGGAGAATTATCATGAGAAAATATGCGTTTGGTGTGGATATCGGAGGCACGACCGTGAAGCTTGGGTTGTTTGAGACCGACGGAACACTCTGTGATACCTGGGAGATCAAAACCAGAACCGAAAACGGCGGCGCCGGGATTCTGGGAGATATTGCTGCAGGTATCATGGAAAAGCTGGAAACGGCAGGCATTGCACCGGGGCAGGTCGAAGGGATCGGCATGGGCGTCCCGGGACCTGTCGGAGCGGACGGAACGGTCTTCCGATGCGCGAATCTGGGCTGGGATATTTTTAACGTGGAGCAGAAGATGCAGACTCTGACCGGATTCCGCACAAAAGCGGGCAATGACGCGAATGTGGCAGCCCTCGGCGAAATGTGGATGGGCGGCGGCAAAGGATATGAGAATCTTATCATGGTCACACTGGGGACCGGCGTCGGAGGCGGTGTGATTTTAAACGGGAAAATTGTTTCGGGGTTTAACGGAGCGGCCGGTGAGATTGGGCATATGCATGTCAGAGATGACGAGCCGGAGACCTGCGGATGCGGAAACCGCGGCTGTCTGGAACAGTATGCTTCCGCCAACGGCGTGGCGCGTATGGCGAAGCTGTATTTAAAGGAACACAAAGAGGAAAGTGTCCTGCGAAGCCTGAACAGGGACGCGATCACATCAAAGGATGTTTTTGACGCGGCGAAGGATCGCGATGAGGCTGCACTGGTGATTGTGGAAGAATTCGGTAAAACACTCGGAAAAGCGCTGGCACAGGTTTCCTGTGTGATAGATCCGCAGGCCTTCGTGATCGGCGGCGGCATGGCAAAAGCCGGTGATATCGTGATCGAGGCAGTTCGTAAATATTTCGTTGAGTATGCGTTCCATGCGGCCCGCGGTACTCTTTTTGCGTTGGCGACACTCGGCAATGACGCCGGTATCTACGGCGGAGCCCGAATGATACTGGATGATTGAGTCGGTAAGATTATATTCCTTGCTTCCCGGTTTTGTCTATGATACACTGAATCATGACAGAAAAAAATTTGAGTTTTACTGATATCAGAGTACTGCGTCATCGGCATTTGTGTGTTTAAGGAGGATTGACAGGTTATGGGTGAGTATCTCAATCCGGGAAATGAAGCATTTGCTTCCATTCGGAGAGGACATTATATTGATAAGACCGGGCTGATTGATTATATAAACAGTACGATTGATACGACTCCCGGAAAGCTGACCTGCTTCAGCCGCCCCAGAAGATTCGGAAAATCTTTTACGGCCAAAATGCTCTGTGCTTATTATGACAGAAGCTGTGATTCTCACGCATTATTTGACGGGCTTATTATATCGAAAGCCGAATCGTTTGAGAGTTATCTGAATAAATATGATGTTATTTATCTTGACATCGTTCAGTTTATTTCGAATTGTACTGACAAAAAAATGTTGTAAAAGATTTGCAGGCAAGAGTCATTCAGGAATTAAAAACCGAATTTCCAGAAATGAAAGGGATGGAAGAAACTGTTTTAGCGTATGTTTTATCTTCAATCACGGCGAAAACAAATGAGAAATTCGTGATTATAATTGATGAGTGGGATGCTCTGTTTCGCGAAACTAAGAATGATTTTGCTTTACAAAAAGAATATGTTCAGCTTTTGAGAGGTCTTTTCAAAGCCGGTCCGTCTACCGATAAAACCATCGCAGCTGCTTATATGACGGGGATACTTCCGATTAAAAAATATGGTACACAGTCAGCGTTGACAGATTTCAGGGAATTTACTATGACGAGACCTGCAAAGCTTGCGGAGTATGTAGGTTTTACAGAAGAGGAAGTAAGATGTTTGTGTCAAGAGCATCATATGGATCCTGAAAGTATGAGCGCATGGTATGATGGCTATTCGTTCAGCCGAATTCGGCATGTGTATAGCCCGAATTCTGTTATGAATGCGGTGATTAATGAAGAATTTGCGAATTATTGGACAGATTCTGAATCTTATGATTCATTAAAAGGATATATCAGCATGAATTTTGACGGGCTTAGAGATGACATTATTTCCATGTTGGGAGGTGTTTCGGTAAGAGTTCGGATCGGAACGTTTCAAAATGATATGACTTCATTTAAAAATAAAGATGACGTTTTGACGCTGCTGATTCATCTGGGATATCTGGGTTATGACTCAGTTGAAAAGAAGGTATTTATTCCCAATAAAGAGATTGCAGAGGCGTTTGCGGATGCAGTCAGCGGTGATAAATGGGAGGATGTAGCCGAATTACTGCGTGAATCTGAAGATTTACTGGATGCGACACTTCGCGGAGACAGTGAGACTGTAGCGAATGCTTTGGAAAAGGTGCATAGTTTAAACTCATCAGTATTACGCTATAATAATGAAGCATCTTTAAGCAGTGCCATTATGATTGCATATTATACGGCCAGAAGATTTTATAAGATTATTCCTGAATTTCCGGAGGGAAAGGGATTTGCAGATCTGGCTTTTTTACCCGGCAAAGATGTAGACAAACCGGCTATGATCATAGAGTTAAAATATGATAAAGACGCGGATACCGCAATAAAACAAATACACGAAAACCGTTATGACGGAGATTTAAAAAAATATTTTGGAAATTTGCTTCTGGTGGGGATAAATTATAATAAAGATTTGAATGGTGCTGATATGAAACGACATACATGTATCATTGAAAAAGTATAAAAAGAGCATTGTTTGATTTCAGATAAACGGAGATTTCCATGGTACAGGAGTTACAGATAAAATATCAGAAATTACAGGAATATATTCGACAGACCGGCAGTGCAGCCGTTGCTTTCTCCGGCGGCGTGGACTCCGTGCTTCTGCTTCGTGCCGCCCATGATGTACTGGGGGATCGGGCTGTTGCTGTCACGGCGCATTCCTGTTCCTTCCCGGAGCGTGAGTGGAAGGCGGCCCGGGATTTTTGCGAACAAAACGGTATCAGATACGTAGCATTCGAGTCGAAGGAGCTGGAGATCGAGGGCTTTCGCCGGAATCCGGAGAACCGCTGCTACCTGTGTAAGCGTGAGTTGTTTGAAAAGATATGGGAGATCGCAAAGGATCAGGGCCTTCGCTGTGTGATGGAGGGATCCAATCTGGATGATAACGGCGATTACCGTCCGGGTCTGCAGGCGGTGGAGGAGCTTGGGGTGCTGAGCCCGCTGCGCCGGGCGCAGCTGTCAAAGGCAGAGATACGTGAGCTTTCAAAGGAACTGGGATTGCCCGCCTGGGACAAGCCGTCCTTTGCCTGCCTGTCCTCCCGTTTCGTTTACGGGGAGACGATCACGGAGGACAAGCTGTCCATGGTGGACCGTGCGGAACAGCTGTTGCTTGATCTGGGCTTTCGTCAGGTGCGCGTCCGTATCCACGGAACGATGGCCAGAATTGAGGTTGAACCGTCGGAATTTGAAAAACTGCTGGCAGAGGATGTACGCGAAACCGTATACAGTCAGCTGAAGTCGTTTGGTTTTTCTTATGTGACAATGGATCTTCTTGGATATCGGACGGGGAGCATGAATGAGACTTTAAAATTTTGTTGACATTCAAAGTTGATAGTGTTAGTATAAGAACCGTTATAAGATAAAGTCGTTGAACAAAAAGAGTACTTTTATGAGCTGCGATACAGAGAGCCGGAGATGCTGGAATTCCGACACGCAAGTATAAAAGGAATGGGTTTGTGAGATGTTTCCGCGAAATATATATAGCAGAGTAGCGGATGCCGTGTCCTCACGTTACAGGGGAAAGATATAAATGATTGTATCGGATAGAGGTCGTATGGATTTTTGTAATTATCCTGCGATGAACAAGGGTGGCACCACGATGATTCGTCCCTGATTGTGATTGATTCACAATCAGGGATTTTTAATATCTGAATATAGAAAGATGAGGAATATAATCATGAAACGGATTCGAAGGCTTTATAAAAAAACAGTCAGCATCATTCAGGAGACGCCGATCCGGATGTATGAGAATCTGGTCGGTGGCCGGAAAGGTTTCCTTCTGGAGAGCTATGACAAAAATTATGATACATTCACGATTTTCGGAGCGGACCCGGAGGAGATTATCACATCCAGGGGAAATGCACTCGTCATCACGAAAGCGGACGGATCTGCCGAGGTACGTGAGGGGAATCCCCATGAGCTTTTGAAAGCATATTACAATGAGTTTGAGATCAGGCAGGACAATCACGAACTTGCTTTTACCGGCGGTCTGGTCGGAAACCTCGGCTATGATTATATCCGTTACACGGAGGTGCTTCCGGATGACAATCCGGACGATATCGGCATTGAAACGATCCAGATGATGCTGATGACCCGGTTTATCGTGGTGGATCATCTGTCGGAGACAATGACGGCCGTTGTTCTGGAGGAGGATTCCGAGGAAGGAAAATCACGTGCGCTGGCCGAAGCGGCGCGGATGCTGGATGCGGCCAGAACGGATGTGCCGGAGCGTCACAGGGACGGCGCGGTTGTCCGTGACGGGAAGATCATCCACAAAACGGACACACTTGAGCAGTACAGCGAGAAGGTCGAACGGATCCGGCATTATATCCGCGAGGGTCATATATTCCAGACCGTGCTGTCGCAACGCTGGACGATTGAAACCGGCCAGGATGGTTTTACCCTGTATAAGCATTTACGTGAGATCAACCCGTCGCCATATCTCTACTATTACAATTACGGCGATTTTGAGGTGATCGGCAGTTCTCCTGAGATGATCGTGAAACAGCAGGGGAACCGCGTCTATACCTGCCCGATCGCCGGGAGCCGGCCGCGCGGGAAATCGAAGGAGGAAGATATCGCGCTGACTGAGGAGCTTCTGGCAGATGAGAAGGAGCTGGCGGAGCACGTGATGCTGGTCGACCTTGCCCGCAACGATATGGGGCGCATCTCGGAATTCGGTACCGTCAAACTGACGGAATTCATGAAGGTGCAGTATTATTCCCATGTCATGCATATTGTCTCGCTGGTGGAGGGCCGGAAAAAGGGCGAATACCATCCGCTGGATCTGGTCGCTTCTTTCCTGCCGGCCGGGACATTGAGCGGTGCGCCGAAGATCCGTGCGATGGAGATTATTGACGAACTTGAGACAACCCGGCGCGGGCTGTACGGCGGAGCTACCGGATACGTGGATTTCTCCGGAGATATGGATTTCTGCATTACGATCCGTACCATGGTGAAACAGGGAAACAGGGTCTATCTGCAGGCGGGAGCCGGCATCGTCGCCGATTCGGTTCCGGAAAAAGAATATCAGGAGTGCTGCAACAAGGTGATGGCTCTTGCGAAAACGCTGGTAACGGAGGAAAAATTATGATTTTGCTGATTGATAATTACGATTCATTTACCTATAATTTATATCAGTTCATGGGGATTTTCAGGGACGACATAACGGTTGCCCGGAATGATAAGATTACTATTGAGGAGATCCGGCAGATGCAGCCGGAGCGAATTGTCCTTTCTCCCGGACCGAAGAGCCCGAAGGAGGCAGGCATCTGTCTGGATGTGATCCGTGAGTTTTATGACAAGTTGCCGATTCTCGGCATCTGCCTCGGCCATCAGAGTATCGGTGAAGCGCTGGGCGGGACGGTTTCCTATGCGAAGAAGATTTTCCACGGAAAACAGTCGACGATCCGGCATTCCGGCACAGGGATCTTCGAGGGCGTGCCTTCACCGTTAAAGGTGGCGCGATATCATTCCCTTGCCGTGCAGAAGGAGGGACTGCCCGATTGTCTGGAGATACTGGCAGAGACGGATGACGGGGAGATCATGGCGATCAAACACAGGGATTATCCGGTTTACGGAATGCAGTTCCATCCGGAATCAATCTATACCGAGCACGGGAAGAAAATACTTGAGACGTTCCTGAATATATCACATGATTCGAGCGACAAAGGGGTATGATACCCAATGTCAGAAATACGTATGCAAGCATCCGATTTCTGACCTTTTGTCCCTTGTATCATCACATGGAGGATAATATGATACTTGATAAAATTGTAGAAGATAAGAAAATCCGGCTGCCGCAGCACAAAGCAAACATTTCCTTCGCGGAAATGAGAAAGCTTGCGGAGTCCTATGACGGGCCAGCGCCCGATTTCCGGGCGGCGCTTCAAAAACCGGGCATTTCCATTATCGGTGAGTTTAAGAAGGCTTCGCCGAGTCTCGGTAATATTAAGAGCAAAATTGATCTGACAGACCGGATTGATGAGTACAACGCATCCGTGGACTGCATTTCGTGTCTGACGGAGGAGGATCATTTTCTCGGAAATGTAGATTTTCTGAAGCAGATTCGGGCGATTTCCCCGCTGCCGATTTTGCGGAAGGATTTTATGATCGACGAATATCAGTTTTATGAGGCCAGGGCGATTGGCGCGAATGCGATTCTGCTGATCACGGGTATTCTGGACGATGTGCAGCTGAAAGATTTTTATCAGCTGTCCGCAGAGCTCGGGTTGGCCGCTTTGTTTGAAGCGCACGATGAGGAACAGATGGACCGGGCTCTTCGCTGCGGCGCGCAGATCGTCGGGGTGAACAACCGCGACCTGCGGGATTTTACCATCCATCTGGAGACAACAAAGCTGCTTTCGAAAATGGTTCCGGACGACCGTGTCTTCGTGGCGGAGAGCGGGATTGTGGAGGATGCGGATGTGGAGTTTCTGGCTGAATGCCGGGTGGACACGTTCCTCATCGGCCGGGCATTTATGGAGTCGGAGAACCCGAAAGCGCTCGCGCAGCACTGGAAGGAAGTGTACCGCAGAAAGAAGGCTTCTTTGTGATGAAAGTGATTGATGGGACACGAGTTCAAATAAAAATCTGTGGTTTAAGCCGACCCGAGGACATTCGGGCGGTCAACGAATTGAAACCGGATTATGCCGGATTTGTGTTTTTTGAAAAGAGTAAAAGAAATATCAGCTTTGAAAAAGCGAAAGAGCTGCTGGCGCTTTTGAATCCTGATATTCGGTCTGCTGCGGTCTGCGTCAGTCCTACACCTGATTTTTTGAAGAAAGCAGCCGGATATGGTTTTGATATCATTCAGATTCACGGCGAGATCATGCCGGAAGTTTTTGATCGATTACAGACTCCTGTCTGGCAGGCGGTCAACTTAAAAAAAAGCATCCAATCTGATGACGCCATCGCGCATCTGATCTGCAGGCATCCGAATATCTGCGGTTATGTGGTAGACGGAGCTGACTATGGCGGCGGAAAGACCTTCGGATGGGAGGATGATGCTGATCTGGGCACTTCGGCAGCCGGAATGATCCGCCATGCGCTGGATGGCAGGCAATTTATCCTGGCAGGCGGACTAAACGTGGAGAATGTACAGACCGGCATACGGCTTTTTCATCCGGATGTGGTGGATGTCAGCAGCGGCGTGGAACTGGGAAATTATAAGGACAGAGATCTGATGGAGCAGTTTATCAGCAGGGTGAGGGAATTATAAAAGATCAGTTCTGCAGTATGCGGACAGGATAAATCAGAACATTGCGTATAACAGAAATATAGTAACAAACATATCAGAAAGGCGAAATATCATGAAAAACGAAAAAGCTTATTACGGTGAATACGGCGGACAGTATGTCGCAGAATCGCTGATGACGACGCTGGAGGAGATCGACCGTGAGTTTGAGGCAGCCATCCGGGATCCGGAGTTTATGTCGGAATATCATTATTATCTGAAACAGTATGTCGGCCGCGAGACGCCGCTTTACTATGCGAAACGTCTCAGCGAGAAGTATGGCACGAAGATGTATCTGAAGCGTGAGGATTTAAATCATACCGGTGCACACAAGATCAACAATGTGCTCGGCCAGATCCTTCTGGCCCGCCGCATGGGCAAGAAAAAGATCATCGCAGAGACCGGTGCGGGACAACACGGCGTGGCTGCCGCTACCGGTGCGGCGCTGTTCGGCATGGAGTGCACCGTTTACATGGGCAAAGAGGATGTAAAAAGACAGGCGCTGAATGTGATGCGCATGGAAATGCTCGGCGCGAAGGTGGTTTCGGTCGTCTCCGGCAGCAATACCTTAAAGGATGCGACAAATGAAGCCATCCGTACCTGGGCGAAAACGGCGGAGGATACGTTCTATATCATCGGTTCCGCGGTCGGCCCTTATCCTTATCCGAAGATGGTGAAGGAGTTTCAGGCGGTCATCAGCCGTGAGGCAAAGCGTCAGCATATGGAAGCCGAAGGCAGACTGCCGGATGTGGTCATGGCCTGCGTCGGCGGCGGTTCCAACGCGATCGGTATGTTTGCGGACTTCATTGATGAAAAGGATGTGGAACTGATCGGTGTGGAAGCAGCCGGAAAAGGCATTGACACGAAAGAGCATGCGGCGTCCATGGCCAGGGGAATCCCGGGTGTGCTTCACGGAAGCCGTTCCTATCTGCTGCAGGACGAGGACGGAAACGTCTGCCTTGCTCATTCGATCTCCGCCGGACTGGATTATCCGGGCGTCGGTCCGGAGCATGCGTATCTGCATGACACCGGCCGGGCACAGTATGTGCCGATCACGGATACGGAGGCGATGGACGCGTTGATGGAGCTGACACAGATGGAGGGGATCATTCCCGCAATCGAGAGCGCGCACGCCATGGCCTATGCGTTCAAAAAAGCGAAGGAGATGACGATGGACCAGTCCATGATCATCTGTCTGTCAGGACGCGGTGATAAAGACGTAAACACGATTTCTGATTATCTGGCAGGAAAGGGATATCTGAATTAGATAAGCGATGGAGATGGCTTGCCCGTATCAGGAGAAGAAGTGATGGATACGGATCATCAGAATCAGGAGGAAAAAGTGATGAATAGAATAGAAGAGAAACTGGCACATCTGAGAGAAAAAAACGAGAAGGCGTTTATTACGTATATTACGGCTGGCCTTCCGGATCTGCCGCGCTGCGGAAAACTGATCCACGCGCTGGAGGAAGCGGGACTTGACATTCTGGAGCTGGGAGTTCCCTTTTCGGATCCCGTTGCGGACGGCCCGGTAATCCAGGATGCGTCCTATCGCTCTATCCAGAAAGGTACAACGCTGAAAAAGACATTTGATCTGGTCGAACAGGTGCGTAAAGAAGGCGTCTCCATGCCGATCGTGTTTATGATGTACTATAATACCATTACCTATTACGGCGTGGAGGCGTTTGTTGAGAAATGCGCGGCGGTCGGTGTGGATGGCCTGATTATCCCGGATCTTCCCATGGAAGAGCAGGATACAATAAAAGAGCTTCTCGGCGACCGTGATGAGACCATTCTACTGCAGCTGGTAGCGCCGGTATCCGCGAAGAGGATCCCTCAGATACTGAAGGGCGCGCGCGGCTTTGTCTACTGCGTTTCCGCGATGGGCGTAACCGGACAGAGCGGGCAGTATCATCGGGAAATCCTTTCCTATCTGAAGAATGTAAAGGATCAGTCACCGATTCCGGTCATGATGGGATTCGGCATTACGTCCGCGGAGGATGTTGCGCCGATGCGTGATATCATCGACGGTGCCATCGTCGGTTCGCATTTTATTAAGCTGATGGAAGCCAATGATTACGATCTGGATATCGCCGGAGAGTATGTATCCACATTTAAGAAAAATTTTTAGGGGGATTATATGATCAAAGAAGCGATTATAAAAATTGTAAACAAAGAAGACCTTACTTATGACGAAGCTTATACCGTCATGAACGAGATTATGAGCGGGGAAACCACGCAGACGCAGAACGCCGCTTTTCTGGCAGCTCTTTCTACCAAGAGCACTACGATGGAGACACAGGATGAGATCGCCGGCTGCGCGGCTGCCATGAGATCTCATGCACTGCCGGTTGACGCCGGAGATATGGATACTTTTGAAATCGTCGGAACCGGCGGAGACGGCGCACAGAGCTTTAATATTTCCACGACTGCCGCGTTTGTTGCGGCTGCGGGCGGTATGAAGGTATCCAAGCACGGCAACCGGGCGGCGTCCTCCAAATCAGGAGCCGCGGAGTGCCTGGAGGCGCTTGGCGTGAATATCAATCAGGAGCCGGAAAAATGTCTGGAACTGCTGGACAAAGCAGGATTCTGTTTCTTCTTTGCACAGAAGTACCATGCGTCCATGAAGTATGTCGGTGCGATTCGCAAGGAACTCGGCTTCCGCACGGTGTTTAACATTCTCGGTCCGCTGACGAACCCGATCCATCCGAAACGCCAGCTGACAGGCGTATATGATATTGCGCTTGTGGAGCCGATTGCCCGGGTGCTTTACAGTCTCGGCGTCGGAAACGGCATGATTGTCCACGGCAGGGAGAAACTGGATGAGATCTCCGCCTGCGGGCCGACGTTTGTATGTGAATTCCGAGACGGAAATTATAAGACATATGATATCTGTCCGGAAGATTTCGGCCTTGCGTCCTGCAAACCGGAGGATCTGCACGGCGGAACAGGAGAAGAAAACGCGCGCATCACCCGTGATGTCTTAAGCGGAACCGACCGCGGACCGAAGCGGACGACGGTGCTGATGAACGCGGGCGCATCTCTCTATGTCGGCGAGAAGGCCGCGACGCTTGCGGACGGCGTGAAGCTGGCCGCGGAGCTGATCGACAGCGGAAAAGCGATGGAGACGCTGGAGAAAGTGATAGAGATTTCAAATCAGTAATATAAGTCTGTTTACAAAACTTTTTTGAATTGACATTGGTAAACGGCATATGCTATTGTTTAAGCAGAAGAACACATTTGCCGTAGACAAATTTGTCATTATGAAAGGAGATATAGGGTATGCCATTACCGCAAAAAATTGAAACCGGTTATACTACAGATTATATATACAGTCTTCCGGATGGACAGCGTGCGGAGTTGATCGACGGGCAGGTGTTTGATATGGCGCCGCCTAATACACGACATCAGCGTTTGATTGGCAGAATTTCTTATCAAGTCATCCGTTATATTCAGGAAAAGGGCGGAAAATGCGAAGCATTTGTTGCACCGTTCGCTGTTTTCCTGAATGCAGATGACAGAACATATGTCGAACCTGATATCTCAGTCATCTGCAATCCCGATAAACTGAACGAAAAGGGCTGTAACGGAGCGCCGGACTGGATCATTGAAATCGTTTCTCCCGGCAGCCGTCATATGGATTATATGATCAAGCTGTTCAAATACCGCTCGGCGGGCGTTCGGGAATATTGGATCGTGGATCCGATGAAGAACCGCATACAGGTGTATGATTTTGAACATGATGAGATGGAGGAATATACATTCAGTGATACTGTGAAAACCTCTATCTATGAAGATTTCAGTATAGATTTTTCTGAATTTGCCTGAATCCTTTTCTACATTTCCGGTTTTGTGTTTATATGTATTTTTGATAAATATATGAACAGAATCAGAAGCGGCAGCACCAACCAGTGCTGCCATTTAATTTGTTTTCCGGTTGATATACTCGGTCTTATATTTGGAATAAACAATTTTCTGGCTGCTGTACAGCCCGTAATACCCCGACATCATATAGCTCAGCGCGATGGCAATGAGATAGTAGGGCATTCCCTCAAAGCCGAACAGTTCGAAACAGATCAGAAGCGCCGTGATCGGGCTGTTGGTGACGCCGCAGAAGACGGCTCCCATGCCGACAGCCGCGCACAGGGACGGAGAAAAGCCGACCAGACTGCCGAAGAGACAGCCGAAAGCGGCTCCGACGCAGAAGGTCGGTACGATCTCACCGCCCTTAAAGCCCGCGGCGAGCGTGGCCGCGGTGAAGATCATTTTCAGCAGAAAGGCAATGGGGAACACTTCCCCCGCAGTGAAACATTGCGCGATAAGCCCCATGCCGGTGCCGTTGTAGTCCTGACTGCTGATCAGACTTAACATGCTGCCGTCAAAATCCCGGCTGCCGACCAGCAGCGTCAATGCGATGACAATACAGCCTCCGGCAGCCGCGCGCAGATAGGCGTTTTTAAAAAAGCGTTTATAAAACCGTTCTGCCGTGTGCAGAATAACGCAGAATAATATGCTGACCAGAGCGCACAAAACCGCAAGAATCCCGATCAGGACAGCTGTTTTCGGGGTAAACGCCGGAAGCGTGCCGAGATCAAAGCTTTCGGGTATGGCGCCGCAGGATACGGCAATCCCGTGAGCGACCAGCGCCGCGATCACGCAGGGAACCAGCGCCGAGTAGTGCATGATGCCGACGCTGACCACTTCCATGGAGAATACAGCGGCGGCCAGCGGCGTGCCGAACAGGGCGGAAAAGGCGGCGCTCATGCCGCACATGATCATGATGTGCTGGTCTTTCTCATCAAAACGAAACAGCTTTCCGAGCGCGTTGCCGATGCTGCCTCCCAGCTGCAGGGCAGCTCCTTCGCGTCCCGCGGAACCTCCGAACAGATGCGTGATCAGGGTAGAGATAAAGATCAGCGGCGCCATACGCAGCGGAATATTTTCATTCGAGTGGATGGCGGACAGAACCAGATTGGTTCCCGCGTCCTTCTCATTATGCAGCAAATGATATAATCCCACAATGGCCAGACCGCCCCCGGGCAGGAGAAAAAGCAGCCACGGATACTGCGCACGCCAGTTCGTCACAAAATCCATGCCGTAATAAAAGGCAATCCCGACAAAGCCGATGAGAATGCCGGACAGAACAGCGAAAAGAATCCATTTCAGAGATGTTTTTAACTGATAGCTGTAATTTTGGATAAAACTCTTCACTGATTCGATCATAACATTCCCCGGCCATAACATTTTCTGAACGCGCGATGGGACTTTTCCCTGTGTAATCTGCGTCACCGGACACACTTCGCAGCAAGTGTGAAGTACTGTCCTGAATAGTTTCTATTATTCTACAATATTCACGCATCATTTGCCAATGATAAACTCATTTTTTTTGTTTTTTCTTTCTTCAGACGGCAAAAACAGCCAAAACCGGATGTTTTTCGATCATTGTTCATTGCAAGATATGACAAAATCGTTTATACTAAATGAAAATATACGGTATGATGACAGAAGGGTGACCGCAGCGTAACATCAAATGTTCCTGCACATTCTGACGGTACATGCCGGATACAATTGAGGATATATATGCGGCGAAAAATACAGGATATCATCCGGGGTAAATTCGAATATGACAGACCGTCTCTTTCTCTCGCGGAAGAGGGGCTTCAGTTTTCAGTGGTGGAGCATGAGACATACCACGGCTCCTTTCATCTGCAGAGCAGCAAGGATATGCCTGTTCGCGGTCTGGTGACCTGTGAGCATCCGAATATGCGGATTCTGACACCGGAGTTTGACGCTGTCACATCAGAGATATGTTTTGAGTTTTCCGGTGAACTGGTGACAGAAGGAGAGAATGAAACCGGTGTATTCGTGGTTACGAGCAGTTCCGGAGAGTATATTTTTCCGTTTACCGCACGGATTTCCCGGCATTATCTTTCCACCTCGATCGGAAAGATTAAGACGCTGAATGATTTTACCAATCTCTGCAGCCTGAACTGGGAGGAGGCGCTGGAAGTTTTTCACTCTCCTTTTTTTACCAATATATTTCATAAGAACGCTGCGGATTATATTCTTCTGTATCATGCGGTTACTCAGATCAAATGTACTTCACATGAGATGGAAGAGTTTTTGATCGCCGCAGGTAAAAAGAAACGAAGTGTGTTTTCCGTGCCGCCTGGCGAGAAGACTTACTATGTCAGAGATAAGTCCGTTCATGTATCCGTGGAGGTTCATAAGTCTGAGTGGGGCTATTGCGATATCCGGATTTCATGTGAAGACGATTTTATCCGGCTTGGGAAAAAGCGTCTTCAGATGTATGACTTTTCCGGGAAGCACGCGGAGTTTGATGTCAGGATACTTCCGGAGAAAATGCATGCGGGGAAAAATTATGCCGTAATTTTACTGGAAAGTGCGTTTCAGAAAGAGCGGATCGTACTTACCTGTATAGCAGGGAGCCGTCAGACAGAGCAGATGACATTATTCTGTATCGGAGACGGAGAAGAAACTCATTTCTCCCCATCCAGGAAAAAACAGCTTTGTTTTTATGAGCTGGAGTGTGGTTTCCTTTCTTATTCTCTGGGTGAAAAATCAGAAGCGGAGTGGATTCAGGAGTCTGTTGAGATCATACAGAAGGCATCCAGGATGGAGCTGCAAAGCCGCTGGCTGCATCTGTTTCTGGCATATATTTACTGGAAAGCCGGAGATCTGACGCGCATGGAAGAGCTTATGCTCGCGACACCGCGTAATTCCAGAAACGCGCGGACACCTCTGGGGGCCATGTTTCTGTACCTGACGGTTTTATTGAATGAGGCTGACGGGGAGGATGGCGACCGGGCGGAAGCGTTATCCAGGGTTCGTGAGATTCACGCGCGGTACCGGCGGCATCCGGCCGTGAACTGGATTCTGCTGCAGCTTGATGATTCACTGACACGCAATGCCGCGCGCAAATACGAAGTGATCAGCCGTTATATGAAACAGAGCAGCATCAGTCCGGTGTTTTATCTGGAGGCAGCGCGGCTTTTACAGAAAAATCCGGAGCTGCTGAACAGCCGGGATGAATTTGATCATCGTCTGATCGGCTGGATGGCGCGGAAGAATCTTCTTACAGAGGAACTTGCTCTGCGGATTCAGGGGATGGCGCAGGGAGAGCGCAGCTTTTCCGGAAGCTATTTCCGTGTTTTGTGTAAATGCTGTAAAAAATTCAATGATGAAGGTTTTGTAAAGGCAATTTGTGTCTATCTGATCCATATGAACCGCTACGGGGAGAAATATTTTCCGTGGTTTAAAAGAGGTGTTGAGCAGCATCTGAAGATCGCGGGACTGTATGAGGCCTATCTCATGTCATGGTCCCGTTCTATGGGGGAGCTTCCCATGGAGGTCATTCGCTATTTCTCCATGAACAGTACGCTGCCCTCCAGACGCAAGGCCATGCTGTTCGCTTATATTGTCAGAAACAGGGGCAGACTGAAAAATGACTGGTCCTCTTATATGGTCATGGTAAAGAACTTTGCTTTGGAAGAACTGGCGAAGGGGCATATGAATGATGATCTGGCGATCATTTATGAGGAAATTCGCCGCGAGATGAACCGGCACGAGTGGAATCAGATTCGGAGAGACGCGGAATACTGCTATAAGCTCTATACAGAGAAAGCGGATTTTCTGGCAGTCAGGGTATTTCAGGGCGGAACTGACGCGGAAGCGCAAAGAGTTGCGATTTCCGACGGCTGCGCTTATATATATCTCGCGCAGCGGCCGTATGTGATTCTTTTTGAAGACCGGAACGGCTTGTTGTATACGGGTAAAGATGTGTATCGGATGAGCAAAATGCTTTCCGGAAATCATATCAATGAATCCGTTGCTGCGGATACGCCGCAGGACGCTCAGGCTCCGGACCGCAGGGCGGCGGGTGCGCAGGCGCGGCTGAATCTCATGGCCGGTCCGATCGATGAGATGACGGATCTGCTGCTGGCTGTGCAGACACAGAGCCCTCATACCGCAGCTTACGCGCAGCAGATTATGATCCGGATGCTTTTTACCGGCTATTTCGGCGAGAAGCATGATCAGGTATTTCAGATTCTTAAGGATGATCCGGAGTCTGAGGAACTGGTGCTTGCTTATATCAGCATCCTGTGCCACAGTCTGATGTTTCATGATTATCCGCTTCAGGAGACTTCCTATTGTTTCCTTGGCGAACGTCTGATACAAAAGAAAAGCCTGAACGCGTTCGGCCGGGCAGCTTTTCTGCGCACTCATCTGAAGTATCGTCAGGATAAATATGAGGAGCCGGCCAGACAGCTGCTCCGGCAATATCTGTTTGAAGGAATTTATTTTCCTTTTTATGCCGATCTGCCTTCGCAGATTCGGAGGGAATATCTTCTTTCCGGTCTGCATGTGCTGTCCTGTCAGAATCAGCCCGGCAGGATACTTTATGCGGAGTTCCCTGACGGGACCAGAGAGCGTCTGCAGGAGGTTCTTCCCGGTTTATATACCTGGCCGCTCCGGATCTTGCCCGGAGAATCCTGCTCCTGGCGGGTCATTGATGCGAACGGACCGTCGAAGCCGGGAGGCAGTATTCAGAGTGCGCAGGTGGATGATACTGTCTCAGATACCCGCTACGGGAGACTGGGGAACTTAAAAATCGGAAAACCGGATGTAAATGCGCAGTACGCCTATGCGGAAATGTGTGATATGACGAACGCTTTGTTTATACCGATTAAGGAGTAGGACGTGTCGGAAAAAGGAAAATTTTTTACAGGAATTGATCTGAATGATGAAAAGGCGATGGTCAGTTTTTTCTCCGGAGATATGAAACGGCCGGAGACGATTTCTACGGTTTCGGGCGAAGAGCGCTTTCAGATTCCGACCGCCGTTTTCTGTACCGGACAGGGAAATTATTTTTACGGAGAGGAAGCCATTAAAAGACAGGATCGGACAGACGGGAACTTTTTTTCGGATCTCTACAAAGAGGCACTGGATCCGGAACATGTCGCGTACCGCCGGATGCTTGCGGTCTTTATTCACCGTCTGATGAAATTCAGAGAACAGTATGACCGGCCGGGACTGGAGCCTTATCTGGCTGTCTCTGTTCCGGAGATCACAGAGCAGGCGGTCAGCCTGTTCGAATTTATTCGGGAGGAGCTGGAGCTTTCACCGGAAAATTTTCAACTCATGGATATGGGGGAGAGTTTTTTCGCTTATACGTACCATCAGGCTGAGTCCGTCTGTCAGCATGATGTAGTGCTGTTTGATTTCCGCGGGGAGACGATCCGCTCCATTGTACTTCACACAGACGGACACGGCGCCGTAAAACGGGTGTCGCCCACGATCAGGCAATGGGAGCTTCCGGAATATCTGGCGGATCATCCTTCCGGAAAGGATGAATTTTTCGCGAATGTGATCCGTGAGACTTTTCAGAAACGGGTGATCTCCGGCGTGTATCTGATCGGGGACGGTTTTGACGGCGGATGGATGCAGGAGACACTTCGTGTGATCGGACCGAATAAAAGAGCTTTTCAGGGGAAGAATCTCTACACGCTGGGAGCCTGTTATGCCGGATACCGGAATATAGTGACGGACGGGTGGAATTATTATTATGACGGTCCGTATAAACTGCGGGGAGAGATTTCCGTTCAGGTTCTGCGCGGCGGCGCACCCTGTTTTCTCAGACTGACGCAGCTCGGGGAGAACTGGTTTACGCCGACCGGGACATATTGTTTTCTGTATGACGGAGATCCGTCACTGGATGTATGGATTCGTGTGCGGCAGCGCATGGATGCAAGAGTCGAGACTTTTACGCTGGATTACATGCCTGAGCGTGCGCCGCGGAGTATACGCCTGTGTATACAGGCTGTTCCGGTCAGCGGAAGTGAGGTTATGCTCCGTATATGGGACGATGGTTTTGGCGAGTTGTTTGAATCTACAGGTATGGTATGGGAATTTCCCATCTCATTATAGGGAGTCAGAATGCTGTATTACATAGAAGGGAAAAAAGCGCGGAATCCGTTTACGCATGAAAATCTGCCGGTGCGTTTTTATACACTGGAAGAGTTATGCTATTTTATGGAGAAAAATATGTATCTGATCGATGCTTCCTGGCTGGGAGAAGAACTGTTTGCGTGGCTGGAAGGAGAACTCGATGAAGATGTTCTGGCTGCACATTTACGTTCATCCCGGCGGAAGATGGGTGACGTTTATTCCTGCGCGGAATGGATATTCCGCACTTCCGGTCATTACACGGAGAATGAACTGCAGGATATTGCGGCTCTGTTGGATCAGATGCGCGGGAAGACAAAGATGGAGCGCCGAAAGATGCGCGGAGATCTGTATCTGGATGCCGGGCGATATCGAAAAGCGGCCTACATATATATGGAGCTTTTGCAGAAAGAGTACGCGATACAGATGACAGAGGAGCTCCGGGGACATATTCTGCACAATCTCGGCGTTGTCTATGCGCGCCTGTTCCTTTTCCCGGAGGCGGCAGGTCTGTTTTCCGAGGCATACGCACTCAGCAGGAACACGAAGAGCAGAGATGCCTATCTCTATGCCATGAATTATGTGGATGATTCCTGTCAAATCGATGAGCAGGGGATGGATATGAATTTCTCCCTGATGAAAGATGCTTTAAACCATCTGTCTGAGACAGCGGACGATCCGGCGTATTATGAAAAACGGCGGGAAGCTTCCGAGACGGCGGGCGCTTTCGACTGGAAAGCTGCCCGGGCGGATCTTTTGCAGAAGTGGAGCGATGAGTGGCGCAGCATGGTATGATCATCATATGCCGTGCTTTTTTCCGCAGAGATAATCTGTACAGTTGTCGCATTTCAGTGCTTTGTTGCTTCCCTCGAAAAAGCGTTCCGGATATCGATGAACACGGTATTCCCAGATAAGCAGGATAAAGACGGCGGCTGCCATCAGGCTCAGGGAATAGAAGCCGCCAATCCAGATGATCGGCGTCA
>Ga0192244_10349_pt1 | contig 18750 bp, 15 predicted proteins | sample Koala_Koa27_L3_FD_131234 | JGI IMG/M metagenome (GOLD analysis project Ga0192244, IMG submission 131234) | Enriched cells from koala feces incubated with labeled cellulose particles, San Francisco Zoo, California, United States - Koala_Koa2-7_L3 ... | reverse complement strand
TGAAAGATTTGAATCAGAGTGAAGACTTGGAGAAACTGCTGGATGCAGGAGCTTCATCCCTTAAAATAGAAGGACGTTTGAAAGATGTGTCTTATGTAAAGAATGTGACGGCTTATTATCGTCAGAAACTGGATACTGTATTCAAACGCCGCAAAGAGTATATCCGTGCTTCATCGGGAATGGTGAAACTGGAATTTAAACCGCAGCTGAACAAGAGCTTTAGCAGGGGTTCCACTAACTATTTCCTGTATGGGCGTGATGCTCTTCACACACCCCTTAATCCCCTCTCGAGAGGGGAGGTGAATAGTTTTGCTTCCGGAAAGAAACCTTTTGTCTTAACCAATAGCGGAGTAACTTCATCCCCTCTTGAGAGGGGTAGGGGTGTGTTAGAGAACATAACCTGTTTGCATGATACGATTAGCACCATAGATACTCCCAAATCATTGGGTGAGGAGATGGGTATGGTGAAAGAAATCCGTGGAAATTATCTCACGGTAGCAGGGGTGAAGTCATTTAATAATGGTGATGGAGTGTGCTATCTGGATGAAACCGGAAAGTTGCAGGGCTTTCGTGTAAACCGGGTGGAGAATAATAAATTATTCCCCAGGAAATGCCACGCATCAAGCCTCGTACTGTGCTTTACCGCAATTTCGATCAGGAGTTTGAGCGTCTTATGTCACGCAAATCTGCCGAGCGAAAAATATCGATCGCTATCACTTTGGCAGAGAATAACTTCGGGTTCACGCTGACTTTGACTGATGAAGATGATAACAGTGTAAGCGTGGTATTGGAGCGGGAAAAAGAATTGGCGCGTACTCCGCAGAAAGAAAACCTGTGCACTCAACTAGGGAAATTAGGAAATACCCCTTTTGAGGCGTCCGGAATAAATATAGAATTCTCTGATAACTGGTTTATTCCTGCTTCTATGTTGGCAGAGTTGCGTCGCAATGGAATAGAAAAATTATTGGAGGCCCGGCGCATTAATTATCATCAGGAATTGTATAGACTTCCCGAAACGCATCATGCTTTTCCCGTGAGTGAATTGACTTATCTGGGCAATGTAATGAATGATGATGCAGCCTCTTTCTATAAAAATCATGGAGTGCAGCGCATTGCTCCGGCTTACGAAAAAACTCCGGTAGAGGGTGCTGCATTAATGTTCTGTAAGCATTGCCTGCGCTATAGCATGGGTTGGTGTCCTACGCATCACAAGGTACGTTCACCTTTCAAGGAACCCTATTACTTGGTAAGTTCGGATGGTAAACGCTTCCGCCTGGAATTTGATTGCAAGCAATGTCAGATGAAAGTATATGCTGAAAAGTAAATACATAGGATTACTGTTTTTTGTATTGGCTATTCTGATGGCCTGCCAATATCCTGTCCCTGTGGCTTCTGGAGAGGAAGTATCCCCAAAAACGCGGGATTCTCTCAATTATCTGATGGAACGGCACTATACATTGAACAGTAATTTTGAAGTGACTTCAGATTCTTTGATGCTCCAGCAGTTACCGCTGATAGATGTATTGCCTGTATATAAAGGTGAGAAGTTGGTAGTTGCCGAGTTTATGGTGCAGCCGGAAGATAGCGTGGATTCTGTATGGGTAAAGGTGGCGCGAGATCAGGAAACAATGGGCTGGGTGCACGAAAAGGAACTATTGAAGAAAGTCGTTCCTGTAGATTCGGTTTCTCAGTTCATTCATTTTTTTAGTAATTCTCATACGGTAGCTTTCTTCATTATTCTGGCACTTTTTGGTATCGGATATATTTACCGGGCCGTGCGTCGGCAAAAACTGCAACTTGTTTGGCTTAATGATATTGATAGCGTGTTTCCTACTATTCTGTTGTGGCTAATGTCTACGGCGGCTACCCTTTATGCCGGAATACAGCACTTTGTGCCGGATACTTGGGAGCAATTTTATTATAATCCTTCACTCAATCCGTTAAGTTTGCCTTTTATCCTTTCCCTTTTCATGTTTAATGTATGGGCAATCGTTTTGGTAGGGTTGGCTACTTTGGATGATTTATTCCATCAAGCCCGTACTGAGGCGGCGTTCTTTTATTTATTGGGCTTGATGTTCTGCGGCATCTTTCTGTATTTGTTTTTCACGTTTACTACTTATTACTACATCGGTTATCCATGTCTGCTGATCTATACGGTGTGGTCGTTTAATCGCATCAGGCATACTTCCCGTTATAAATTTAGTTGTGGAAATTGTGGGGCAAAGATGAAGACGAAAGGTGTTTGTCCTCATTGTGGTGCTATCAATGAATAGTTTTATCCTTATAGAATCCGTTGGCGAAATTAATTTTCCCTGTTGAGGCTGCGCGATGACAACCTCAATAGGAGAAATCAATCAATGGTTTTTGTACATACCAATCAGAAGCGATAGCGAATATCCACCCCAAACTGTATCGGTTTGCTTTTCTGTTCAAATCCTCTGCTCATGCTTTCAAAGTAGAAAGTGGTGTAATCTTTATTAGTCAGGTTACGTCCCCATAGGTCTATCTGTAACGCTTGTGCTTGCAAGGATACTCGTCCGTTCAGCGTGCCATAAAAACCTTGTGAAACATCATTCTTTTCCGTCCAGTAAATCTTTCCGGCTGCACTATAGTTAAGGCCGAAAGTAAGACTTTGCGCCCAACTGTTTTTGTTGAAGAAGAAGCTGTAATCGGCTCCTGCGCTCATGGTGTGGCGAGGTACAAAGGGCACGTAATTCCCACTGTAATCAATGGCCTCATCAGAAGAAGTCGTACCTACATCATATTTCTTAAACGTGGAGTGAGTGTATCCATAGCTGGCATTCATATTCAGATTTCTGCTGATAGAGGCAAGCAGGCTCATTTCTGCACCATAACTTTCGCTCTTTCCTGCATTAACGGTGATGCGTCCCATACCGCTATTTACAAATTTGGCTATTTGCTGGTCGCGCGTGTCCATGTAGAACGCCGCCAGGTCAGCTTGCAGTTTTCCATTGAACAGTGTGAGATGGCTGCCCACTTCATAATTCCAGCTATATTCCGGTTTATACACCGTGGTGGCGCGTACATCGGTTTCAGTGGGACCAAGGTATTTTGTCATCATTTCCTTTATCATGGAAATAATGGATGAGGGCATTCCCATTTGTTCAAAAGCATCCAGTTTGGTGCCTACACCTTGATTGATCTCGCTTTTCATGGAGTTTTGGAGTCCTGTCTGAGCCAGATCCGAGAACATTTGCAGGTTATATCCTCCTGAACGATACCCTTTAGAAACCGAAGCATAAACTGTATTCTTGGAGTCAATATTGTATTTTACGGCAAACTTAGGCAGTAATTGAGTATAATCGTTCTTTAACTTTCCTGTCAGTTGGGAAGAGGCTTCCATGTTTTCCAGTTTGATTGGCATACGTCCGCTGTTTAGCATAAAGTCGAAAGTGGTCTTATCACAGGCGCTTGTATAATCCATCTGTATATGTTCATATTCCAGTCGAAGCCCGGCGGTGAGATCCCATTTCCCTAAACTAAGAGTGGATTGATGGAATAATGCCCCACTCAGTGTAGGAGTTTTGAAGTAGCTGGGTATGTGGAGTCCTTCAGCGGTCATTGTCATGCTCATATCCATCCCCATTGCGGAAAGATCCGGGAAATGACTGTTGATGGTCTGATTCAGGAATGCCATTCCATCCTTGCCAAAGTTTACGGGACTTTCGGTACGCAGGGTTTGGTAGAAACCGAAAGCGCCGGTAGTCCATTGCCATGCCTTGCCCGGCTTGCTTTTTAGGGTGATTTCTTCGGTTAACGTATTGATGCGCTGTTTCTGTTCCAATGTGTAGGTGTCCAGCGGACTGAAATCCTGATCCAGGAACATACGGTCGTTTAGGTTCTGAAATCCGGTGATGGCACTCAAGATGAAATGCTGTGCCTGGTATTCGATGTTCAATCCTGCGTTCAACAATCCGCGGCGATACGTACTTTCGTTATTGTAGCTTATTTTATTTAGCAGGTCGGCATGGTCTTCCTCTCCATTTATCACTCCGGTATAATAATAAGAATGCCCTCCTTCATCACTGTAATCATATCCTACGGTAAAGTCCAGTTTCAAGTTCTCTGAGGGTAGCCAGATAGCGCGGATGCGTCCGCCTCCCGCTTCCATATCATCTACTTTCTTTCTGTTATATGAATTGCGGAAGAAGCCGTCCGAACCTTCATAATATCCTCCGGCAGAGAAAGCGAAACTGTCACTCCAACGGTGATAGTGCGTTAATGATGCGCTGCGATGATTACTTTTAGTTCCATAACTCAGTTTCACATCTGTCCCTTGATAAGAGAACGGTGAACGGGTATGTACTTTTATCAATCCTCCCATTGTATTTCTTCCGTACAAAGTTCCTTGCGGGCCGCGAAGGATATCAATACGTTCTATATCAAAGAAATTGAAATCAAAAGCCGATTTATCAATATAAGGAATATTGTCTACATACAACCCTACGGCAGGGGTATTGATACGTGATCCGATTCCCCGGATATAAACAGCCGAAGTAATTCGTGAACCATAATCGGGCATAAAGAAATTAGGCACCAAGGCGCTTGCATCTTTTAAAGACGTAATTTGGTTGGCCTGCATATCTTTTTGCGAAATCAGCGATACGGCTGTGGGGAGTGTTCTTAATTTCCCCGTTTCCTTGGGTGAAGCAATGACTACTACCTCCTCTATGTCTATAACTTTGGTGGTGTCTTTGGGTAGTGTGTTAATGTCCTCTGCAAAGGCTGTCGCAGCCAGTAGGCAAGAGGTAGCGAATAGGATTCTTTTTCTCATATTTTTAGTTTGGTTTTATTTGCTTTACAAAGTAACGCCAAACGGGAATGTTATGCAATCCTAATAAATGAGGATTTTTGAGATTTATGATCTTCTATTGTAACTTTGTAGGAAGAAAATAGGAGAATATCTAAAAAAGAGATTAATTTTGTATTTATTAATAATGTGGGATCGACCGTCCATAAAAAGGCGGAACTGCTTCAATGCAATGAATTATGAATAGAAAGTTATTTCGGCAACAAGCTGCAGATACATTTACTTCCCTCGAGCGCATCAATGAGTATATTCGTGTGACGGGTCCTTCACTTCCTGTTTTTCTCATCGCCTTGCTGGTATGTGTGGCCTCAGCTTGCGTATGGCTCTTCCAGGGTACGGTGACAGATACCGTCAAGCTTTCAGGAGTCATATTTCCCCATCGGGGAGTGATCGGGGTGAATATCCCCATCGGAGGAGTGGTGACAGATGTCTTTGCCAAACGCGGACGTTATGTCTATCAAGGAGAGAAACTGTTGGGGTTTGTGCAGAATGGGGCATCAGGTGTCGTCACGGCTCCAGTGACAGGGGTTGTGCTGTCATATAAGGCAGAAAATGAGGGCTTTAATGCGTTTGAATCGTGCGTTTATCTGTTGCCGCAGGAAGAAAGTATGCAAAATAGGGATCTGATAACATACGTTTCTTTCAAGGAATTGCGTAAGCTGGCAATAGGTATGGAGGTGCAGGTATCACCTGCCGACCTTTCGCGTGAAGAATATGAATACATGATAGGGCATATTGTAGAGATAGCCAATTATCCTACGGATAAGGCAGAAGCTGCTTCCAGATTCAAGGTGGAGCAGTTTGCCAGTGATATTTTCCCAAAAGAAACAGCTTATGAAGTGAAAGTAGTGCTGGACAGTGCTCCGGGGCATCCGGAACAGATACGGTGGTCGCACAGGCACCGGGAGAGAATAAACATTGCTGTCGGTACTTTTTGTAATTTGCAGATTGTTACCCGCAAGCGGCCTGTGTATGAGTTGATATTCAAGTTGGCGGACAAATAACAGAGCATCATGTTGGGAGTAAAGAAAGTACCGGTCATCATGCAGATGGAGATGGTGGAGTGTGGAGCTGCTTCGCTGGGGATGATATTGGCTTATCACGGCAAGTGGCTGCCGTTGGAACAGTTGCGCAAAGACTGCGGTGTGTCGCGTGACGGCTGTAGCGCGCGGCAACTGATGCAGGTGGGGCGTGACTATGGGCTGGAAGTACAGGGCTTTCGGGCTGAGGCGACTGATTTGCCGCCGTTGGCTCCTGCCATTATTCATTGGAACTTCAATCATTTTTTGGTGTTCGATGGTTTCCGGGGCAAGAAAGCCTACCTCAATGATCCGGCAAGGGGACGTGTTGCTGTCAGCAGGGAAGAGTTTGACAAATCATTTACCGGTATCGTACTGGCGTTCCGCAAAGGAGATCATTTTGTGCCGGGCGGTCGTCAGGCATCGATAGGCGGATTTATCCGCCGCCGGTTGAAGGGAACCGGTGCAGCCTTTTTCTTTACCTTGGTAATGGGAATCCTGAGTGCTTTTATCGGGTTGGTTACTCCGCTTTTTACTCAGGTCTTTATGGACAACATCTTGTCGGGCAATAACCGGGAATGGTTTAAGCCGTTCATGGTTGCGTTGTCCGGGCTGGTGCTTTTCAATTTTCTGGTACTTGCCATTCAGGGCATCTACAAGCGGCGTTTCAGCGGAAGTATGGCCATTGAGGCAAATGCAAATTTCTTTTGGCACATACTGCGTCTGCCTGTCGAGTTCTTTTCGCAACGCTATGTGGGCGACTTGATTTTTCGCCAGCGATCCAATCAAACCATTACTTCCACACTGGTGGATAAGTTAGGACCGCTTTTCATTAATATCCTTCTGTTGGGGCTTTATCTGTTTTTTTATGCTGCAATATAGCGTGCTGCTCACGTTGGTGGGACTGGGAGTAGTGCTGGTCAACATGGTGGTGGTACGTTACATCTCGCGCAGGCGGGTGGACATGAGCCGGGCGGCGGAGCTTGACCAAGGTAAGTTCTTTGGAGTCACCATATCCTGCCTGGATAACATGGAGACCATCAAGGCGGCAGGCGCCGAAGGCGGATTCTTTGAGCACTGGGCAGGCTACTTTGCCTGTATGCATAATTCCTCCATGCGGATAGACCGCTACTCCACGCTTATGAACATACTTCCGCAGTTATTGGCTCAACTTGCCAACAGCTTGGTGCTTGTCTTGGGTATCTACCTCATTCTGGGCGGTGAGTTTACCATTGGTATGCTGCTTGCTTTTCAAGGTTTCATGGGAGCTTTCCTAACACCCGTGAACCAGTTGCTGAGCACAGGAGAAACCATAATAGAGATGCGTACACAGATGGAACGGGTGGAAGATATATTTAAGTATCCCTGTGATATCAGCGAGGGCGGTTCGCGCCGGACGGAAAACGGAAAATTGGGAGGAAGTCTGGAATTGCGTCATGTCACCTTTGGATATAATGCCCACAGCAAGCCCCAGATAACCGATTTTTCACTCTCTTTGAAGTCTGGACAGAGCGTGGCGTTGGTGGGGGCTTCGGGATGCGGTAAAAGTACTCTCGCCAAGCTGATCTCGGGATTGTATAAACCTTGGGAAGGAGAGATTCTATTCGATGGCCGTTCGCACGCGGAGATCAGCCATCAGGAGTTTGTCAACTCGGTGGCTGTCATTGATCAGAATGTGGTGCTGTTTGATGATATCATAGCTGCTAATATCAAGATGTGGGATTCTTCCATCGAAGATTTTGCCATGATTCTGGCTTCCCGTGACGCACAGATACGCGAAGACATCATAGCTCGCCCCGGAGGCTTCGGCGCAAAGCTGGTGAAAGGCGGCCAGAACTTCTCGGGAGGTCAGCGTCAGCGCATAGAGATAGCTACCGCCCTGGCTCGCGAACCGGTTATCCTCATTATGGATGAGGCGACAAGCGCGTTGGATGCCGATACGGAGGAGAAAGTGATGAAATCCATCCGCATGAGTGGCGTGACACTGATTATTGTAGCTCATCGTTTGAGCACGATACGCGATTGCGATGAGATTATCGTACTGGACAGGGGAGCTGTGGTGGAGCGCGGCACTCATGACAGCCTGATGGCTACCGGAGGAAAATATAAGGAATTAATGGAAAGTAACTGATAAGACGATGTTATTCAAAGACCAGATAGAGAAAAGGAAAGAGCTGGAACAGACAGCTTTGCAGGAGGCGGTGGACGAACTGGTGTCGGCGGCGGGATTGCAGGTTCGCAACCGGCGGAAGCCGCGCTCGGACGGGCATGCCCTGAAAGATATACTGAATGCCTTGGGGATAAAGGAATATACTTTGGAGGAAGATGAATTCACTTCTCCCGAAGAACAGCTGGACCGCATTTTGCACCGGGCGGGCATTATGCAGCGACATATCCGTTTGGCTGGAAAATGGTGGCGTGAAACTACAGGATCTCTGCTGGGGCGTGACAAGGAAGGGCGTTTCGTGGCATTACTCCCTTCGCGGCGGGGCAATTCCTACACCTTTATAGATAAGACCGGAAAACGTGTTAGCCTGAACCGCAGGCGTATGGCAGAGGAACTGGATGAACAGGCCGTTTGTTTCTACCCTCCGTTGCCTTGGCGTAAGCTCACATACCGTGACTTGCTGGCTTTCATCTTTGCTTCCTTCCGCTGGTCCGATGTGGTGATGCTGCTGGCGGTATGCCTGGTGGTGAGCTTGTTCGGCATGTTTGTGCCGTTCATCAACAAGCAGATTTTCGAGGACATCATTCCTAACGGTACACAAGAAGACATACTGGCCATTGGCGGGGTGTTGATAGATGCAGGGATGGGAAGCATCCTTTTTGGTGTAACGCGCGACCTGATATTGACCCGTTTTAAAGACCTGGCAGACATACGGGTGCAGAGTGCCGTCATGGCACGTACTTTCCTGCTCCGTCCCGATTTCTTCCTGAAATATTCTTCGGGCGAACTGAGCGACCGTATCACTGGCATCAGCCGTCTGTGTGATTTGCTGAACGATGTGATCCTGAGTGCCTCGCTCACCATGCTCTTTTCTATTGTCTACATTGGGCAGATGATGCTTTACGCCAGCAGCCTGCTGTTACCGGCTCTGGCTATACTCTTGGCGCAACTGTTACTGATGGTGGCTTCATTTTGGCTGGAAAGCAAGTATCACAGCCTGTACCTGCAAGCCAATACCAAGTTGAGCGGACTCGTGTTCAATATCCTTTCGGGCATTCAGAAGATAAAGTTGACCGGCTCGGAGAAGCGTGCCTTCACCCGCTGGGCAGAGGCTTACCGCACCAGTGCGGCTGTAGAATACAATCCCCCTCTTTTCCTGAAAATATCGCCGGCACTTTCTGCCTTGTGTACATTGGGTGGTACGGCTGTTCTTTATTATTATACATTAAAAGGCGGTATCGCTCCGTCAGATTTCATAGCCTTCACGGTGGCTTATGGCATGGTAAGTGGAGCTGTGTCTGCCGTGGCGGGCATTATTCCTTCGCTGGCACAGGTAGGTCCGTTGCTCAGAATCTCCGCTCCGGTCATGGAGTCGTTGCCCGAAGTAGAGGAACAAGCCTCGCAAGTTTCTTTTTTAAGCGGCTCTATCGAGGTATCCAATCTTTCTTTCCGTTATGCGGAAGATGCTCCTCTGGTATTGGACGGGATTGACCTGAAGATACGTTCCGGCGAGTATGTGGGCATTGTGGGCAAGTCTGGTTGCGGAAAGAGCATCCTGTTACGCCTGTTGTTGGGATTTGAAGAACCGTTGTCGGGGGCCGTCTATTATGATGATTATGACTTGGGCAAGGTGGACAAGTCCAGTCTGCGCCGCTGCATCGGCACTTGTCTGCAGAGCGGTAGCCTGTTTCCGGGCGATGTATTCAGTAACATTACGATAACCGCGCCTTGGAGTACGGAGGAGGATGCCTGGGAGGCAGCCCGGCTGGCAGGCATTGACAAGGACATATCCGAGTTGCCGATGGGGATGCACACCCTTATCAGTGAGGGTGGGGGAGGTTTCAGTGGCGGTCAGAAGCAACGCTTGCTGATAGCCCGTTCCTTGTTGAACAAACCGTCCGTCGTCTTTTTTTGATGAGGCTACCAGTGCGCTCGATAATATCAGCCGGAAGCAGGTGTCCGACAATCTGGACACACTGGGCTGCACGCGTGTAGTCATTGCCCATCGCTTCAGCACCATCCGCCATTGCCACCGCATCATTGTGCTGAACAAGGGAAGGATAGCCGAAGAGGGTACTTTCGATGAGTTGATGGCAAATGGAAAACTATTCTATGAAATGAGCAAACGGCAGTTGTGATAGCTACCGTCTACTTGTGTTTATTGCTCTCTTGATGCATGCCTTTAAAAATGGGATAAGGTACCCTTTAAACAAATACATGGAACTTGTTTGCAGTCAGGGCATATATTCTTTGTAGACTGAGGACGCGTCCCTCCACTTATCCCATCCAAATCCTCCTCACTCAACGCTCTTTTCTGTCCTCTAAGTGGATAAAGCGCCGCCATCAGCACCTCCGCTTCTAAATCAGACGGACAGATGCCTTTTGTTTTCAAACATTCCATAAATTCGGAAAGGGTTTCTTTTTGGGCTAGTTCCCATACAAAGTCCATTCCATAAGCTGCTTTTAATTCTGCTATTTCCATATTGGTGATTCTATAAAGATATATGCTAAGATCACATTAAACGCAAAGCTAAAAAATACTATTTCTGGTAACGCTTTCATCCACCCCTACAGTAAAATGTTAACACGATATGTAGAAAGTGTCTTTTCCTAGAAATATGGATTCTTTTTGCCACAAGTACATTGCTGTCCAAGAATTGATGGCAAATGGAAAACTATTTTATGAAATGAGCAAACGGCAGTTGTGACAGCTACCGTTTACTTGTGTTTATTGCTCTCTTGATGCATTCCTTTAAAAATAGGAACTTGGACAAACACATGGATTTTTTTTGCAGTAAAGGCATACATTCCCTGTAGACTTAGGACGGAAACCTCCACTAATCTCATCCAGCTCCTCCTCATCCAACTCTCTTTTCTGTCCTCTGAGTGGATAAAGTGCCGCCATCAGCATCTCCGCTTCTAAATCAGACGGACAGATATCTTTTGTTTTCAAGCATTCCATAAATTCGGAAAGGGTTTCTTTTTGGGCTAGTTCCCATACAAAGTCCATTCCATAAGCTGCTTTTAATTCTGCTATTTCCATATTGGTTTCAATTAATGATTTTATAAAAATATATGCTAATATCACGTTAAAGGCAAATATAAAAAATATTATTTAATAGGTGTCCGGGTAATGGAGAGACGTTGTTCGTTTAAGTCCGTAAAGATGTTATTCTAAGCATAGAAGGCTCATTGTCAATTGTTTGCTGATGCAGGAGCATCCTGGTCAGGAAGGCATTGCTTGAGGTCATCAGCATAAAAAAAGTTTGTAGGCTCGTTGTTATATCGAACTTACGTTATATTACAATCGGTTGATAAATATCTATGGATAAATGACTTATGCTTAGAATGACATTTTTACGGACTTAAACGAACAACGATTTCCTGTTTTCTGAATGCCTATTGCATAACATTTCCTAACTTTATCCTTTGTATTGATTGAAATGGACGTGAAACACGGCACTCGCCTATAGATTTGATGACCATAATACCATATAATATAAATTGAACCCAATTATGGAAATAGCAGAATTAAAAGCAGCTTATGGAATGGACTTTGTATGGGAACTAGCCCAAAAAGAAACCCTTTCCGAGTTTATGGAATGTCTGAAAGAAAAAGGTAGTTGTCCGTCTGATTCGGAAGCGGAGGTACTGATGGCGGCACTCTATCCGCTCAAAGGACAGAAAAGAGAGTTGAGTGAGGAGGATTTGGATGTGGTAAATGGAGGAGGGAGAAGTTTTCTGCCTACAAAGAAACCTTCAGGTACTTCGGTAGGTTCTCATTTATAAGAAAAGAGTCCCGGAACAGCCTTGCTACTTATGACTTTACAAAAAACATAAAAACATCATGAGAAGAACCTTTCGCTATTTTGTATTGCTATTGATCACGCTCCTATTCGCGCGATGCACCTCTAGCAACTCGGATTCAGTCACCCCAACGGACTATAGCCCTATCACTCAGGAACTGGTCACTATCATCGAGAACGACAGCCAACTGAAGGCTCTCCTTCAGAAAGCCATCGACAAGGGAAAAGAAATCAACCCGGACAAGGTCACCAATCCGGCACAAACCATTGAGGAATATTATGATTTCATCCAGTGGGCCGGTACGGCAATGCCTTGGACCGTGATCCGGCAACCAGAAGGCACCTCGCTTTACAGCCGGATAGACCAGGCATTGAATTACCTGTGCTTTATCAACGACATCCCGTTGGACGAGTTGGAAGGGAAAGGAATGTACAATAACTCCCTTCAGTACACGGAGACTTATCGTACGTGGCTCATCAACTTCTGCAAGGCATGGGGCGAGTATCTCTCCACTCCCGGGACTTGGAACGACGAGTATTACCGGATAGCCTTGAGCGATCCCTCCTTCGGATTGCAGGAAGGCTGGTATGAGAATTCTTCCAACTGGAAATCGTTCAACGACTTCTTTGCCCGTAACCTGAAATCGCCCGACGCGCGTCCTATCGCCGAGCCCAATAATAATAATGTAGTAGCGTCGCCCGCCGACTCCAGACCCGAAGGTATCTGGCAGATAGACAGTAACTCGGATATGGTGCAGAAAGAAGGTGTAGTGATCAAATCCAAAGTATTTAACTCCGTCTCCCAAATGGTAGGTCCGAACAGCTCTTACCGGGATGCATTTGCCAACGGCATCCTGACGCACTCATTTCTTGATGTAAATGATTACCACCGCTATCATTTCCCCATGAGCGGAACGATCAAGGAATTGAATATCATTCCGGGCGATGATGCCAGCGGAGGTGTCGTAACCTGGAGTTCGGAAACGGGTAAGTACCTGTTCTCGTGCGAGCTTCCGGGATGGCAGACCATCGAGACACGGGGTTGTGTGATTCTGGAAACAGAAGAGTGTGGTCTTGTCGCCCTATTGCCTATCGGCATATCACAAGTTGGCTCAGTAAACTTTGAGCCGGACTTGAAGGTAGGCGACAAAGTACAAAAAGGAGACAAACTGGGCTACTTCCTTTTCGGCGGTTCCGATTTCATGATCCTTTTCCAGCAGGGAGTGAAGTTCAGACTCACCGCGCCGGTCAACGCCCAAGGTGGCTGGAACCATCTACTGATGGGTGAGGAACTGGGACGGATCGGTATGTAACTTTGCGGACTTTATCCATCACCAAAGAACCTTATTCTATTATCTGCTTATTACCAAGCGGTTACCTGGTGGTGGCAGGAGGAAATATGGGTGAGGACAATCCGGTTGCCCTCACCCATAAAAATAAACTATCCCAACTTTACCACATGATAAAGCGTCCCCCTCTTGGATTTCTTGCAAGGCACTTCCAACTTGCGGAGCACCCGACCGAAAGGAGATATCTTGCTGACTGACAATTTATCACGTGTCTTTGTCTGAAGATAATTGAATATTTCCATTACCGTGAGTCATTCGCCTTCTCCATTATCTTCCGCAGAAGAAAAATAACAATGATAAAGTTGCTCCAACGGCGTAAGCTGCTCAAAATCGCGGTTGGTCTGGCGCAACAGGGCTTCGTCTTCATCATTCAGCCAATAACGCTCTCCCTTATAGATGAGCGACATGGCCTGTGCATAGAGTTGGCGATAGTCTATGGTGACATTGGTGTCGATGGGCGCCGTCACTTCGATGCAGATAAAACGGCGGCTGCCGCTGGGGTCGGTGAGCAAGTCCTTTTGGTTGCTGGTGCCTATGAACGAAGCATAGCGGCGCACTTCCTGAACGGTGGTGCCGTGAGGCTTTCGCAACATGGCGGCAGGTTTCTGCAACAAATGTTTCAGGAAGCCCTGTTGGTTTACGGTTATCTGGTCAAACTCATCCAGATTGATCAGGAAAAAACGCCCCAGGGCGCGCTCCGTCTCCAGCTTGCTGCTGAAATCCAGACTGTCCGCATAGCCGAAACGCAGTTCGGGCGGCAGCAGGATGCGGCAAAAAGTAGACTTGCGATACCCTTGCGCCCCTACCAGCAGCGGCGACGTGTTGTTGCCATGCTGCCGGTCCATGCCGCGCCAGTGCGCCACCATGCCCAGAAACCAGCGGCGGAACAGTTCGCGCCAATGCGGATTGTTGCAGGGCACCACTCCCGCCAGCGCGCTGATGCGGTCCGTGCCATCCCAGCGGGGCACATCGCACAGGTATTCCTCCACGGGATTGTAAAGAGGGACAAAGTCCGAAGTGAGGAAACGATCCACATCGCGGTCCCACACCTGCAAGCCCTCCTTCAGGGCAGCAATGGAGATGCTGTTTCGCGCACGCTTGTCCATGGGCTTGAAGTAAAAGTGAATGGAATCGCGCTGGCGGAACTCCACGTCGCCCAGCACCGTGTTGTAACGGAACTCATACCTGCGCTTCATGAACTCCTCCAGGCGGAACACGCTCTCCTGGTCGCGGTTCAGGGCGCTCTTTTTCCCGAATCCCTTCTGCTCCTTGTACAGGTTGCGGAGCATGGAGCGTATCATCTCCGCATCCGCCTCGCGGTAATAGTGCATCAGGGTGCGCCTCACTGCCTCCTCCTCGGGAATGCCCGCCTTGAAACATTGTTCGGCAAGGTGTACCAGCAACGGTTCCGGACCGTCCTGCCGTTTCCAGTCCTCCATTTCGTCCAGCGCACGGCTCAGTGCCGTCTCATACATCATTGCAAAGGTGCGGGAGGCATCACAGCCCGGCTCCAGGCGTTCCAGCAGCGTTTCCCCGGTCTGCTTCCGGTGGCGGAAAGTTTCTTCGTCGGGCATCGTGAGCGGCTGTTCCAGGCAGAAGGGCACAGCGGACGGATTGCAATAAGGTTGCTCGTCCAGCGTCATGCGGCAGTGCTGCGACAGCACGGGTTCTTTCAGCGTGACGGGAAAAGGCAGCAGAGGCTGATAGCACGTCACCGCCAGGCGGTAGGCATGGGCATGAAACAGTGTGGCTTCTTCTTCCTTCGCGGGCAGTCCGCCGCCGGGCAGGGCAAAGCGCACCCATATCTTCACGCTCCGTCCGCTGGAACCGCAGAATGCGGCGAAGGTCTGGGGCAGAAGCGCCGCCATGCGTTTCACGAACTCCGTTTCGGACAAGCCCGAAAGCCGGTTCACCTCCAGCTGCACCAGCCCGTTGTAATGTTTCATCCGGCGTCCTCCATCGCGCGTGCGGGCATATTCCGCTGCCGGGTAGACGCAAGGCAGTCTGCCGATGTGCACGTAACGGGCATCCGTACCATCCATGCGTGGCAATACTTCGCGCAGTCCCGACACATATCCGGCTTTCGTTTCCGTCTTTATTCTCTCACAGAAAGCGTCCGCCTCACAGGTGCTCAGCGCTTTCTTTCCGCTGTTCTCATCTTCTCTGATGATGGTTATCTTCATCTTTCATTCCTTTTTTTAAAGAAGCTGCGTCTTTGTGTGGCGGCAGCTATTTTTATGTAAAGGTAATGCTTAATACCCTCCCTTGCAAACTTATTCCCGATTAATGCCTGATGTTCTTTGGTTTTCTTACGTTCTTTATCTATCTTTGCTCCTTACAATATTTGTTGTGAACATCTGTCAACAATACTGTTTATGGTTGTTGGCAATATTGCTAACAGTTGCTGGCAATGTTGTTTACAGCTGTAGACAAGTAAGAACGAAAGGAAGAAAACTAATATTCATTACTATGGCAATACTATTTGACTGGTACGAAGACCCTAAGCCCTCGGCACGTGAGGGGGGGAGAAAAGACGCTGCATCCGCGCATCAAGCAGAACGGAACGGCATCTACCAATACGTTGCGCGACCGCATCCAGAGGCGTTGTTCGCTGACCCGCACCGATGTGAGTGCAGTGCTCGATGCCCTCTCTCAAGTCATGGGCGAGGAACTGGCGGACGGTCGCCGGGTGCACCTGGACGGCATCGGTTATTTTCATCCCACCCTTACCACTACGGAACCGGTGACTGAAGACACCAAACGGAAAAATACTAAAGTGAAGCTGAAGGCAATCACTTTCCGCGCCGACCAGGCACTGAAAAACGAAGTGGGGAAAATCAAGGCGAAATGCCTGGAGGGGAATTTCCATTCCGACAAGATAACGAATGAAGAAATAGACCGCCGGCTGACCCGTTATTTCACCACCCACGCCTTTATGCGCCGAAAGGACTTTCAGGCGTTGTGCGGACTGCTGGTGAGCACTGCCAATCATCACCTGAGGAGGCTTTGCAGCGAGGGAAAGCTAAAAAATGCAGCACTGCCCAAGCAACCTATCTATGTGCCTGTTAATGGATATTATGCTGACAATAAGGAGATTACTGAGTAATATTCCGGAATCGGTGGTGAGGGCAGACATCTTGCCCTCACCACTGACTGGGGGAACAAAGTGGATGTAATTTGCTTTTAATTAGTAGATTACATGAGGATAGTGAGTGGTGAGGGCAAAATAGAACATTTGCTTTAATTCTGCTGACGGAAAATATGCCCAATTGCAATCGGATGTAAGAACTTGTAAATAAATGATTTATGTTTAGAATAACATCTTTGCGGACTTAAACTAACAATGACTTTCAACTTTCTGAATGCTTATTGCATAATATTCCTAACTTTATCCTCGTATAGGTTAAGATGAACGCAAAGTACGGCATTCACTTCTGGATTTTACGATAAGACCATTAATTAAACCCAATATGGAAATAGAAGAATTAAAAACAGCTTATGGAAAGGATTTTGTATGGGAACTTGCCCAAAAGGAAACCCTTTCCGAGTTTATGGAATGTTTGAAAACAAAAGGTGTTTGTCCGGATGATTCGGAAGCGGAGGTGCTGATGGCGGCGCTTTATCCGCTCAAAGGACAGAAAAGAAAGTTGAGCGAAGAGGATTTGGAGGAGATAAGTGGAGGGATTCCTTCACCTACGAGAAATCCTGTGCCAACTTCATCAGGTTCTCATTTATAAGGAAAGCCTTTAGGATCTATCTTTTCACTATCGTAAAATTTGTAGACAAGATTATTAATGATATAATGGAAACTAATATGGAAGTAGCAGAATTAAAAGCAGCTTATGGAATGGATTTTGTATGGAAACTTGCCCAAAAGGAAATCCTTTCCGAGTTTATGGAATGTTTGAAAACAAAAGGTATTTGTCCGACTGAAGCGGAAGCTGAGGTGCTGATGGCGGTGCTTTACCCGCTCAAAGGACAGAAAAGAGGGTTGAACGAGGAGGAATTGGAGGAAATAAGTGGAGGATACCAACCTATACCTTCACGGACCCCTTACATATCCCGGAAGAGTTCATTTGGTTATTTATAAAAAAAAGAATTCCCGAAACTGTCTTGTCACTGTTCCGGGAATTCTTTTTTTTACTCGGGCCGGCACATGATCCGTTCCAGCAAGTCATACCAGAAGTGTACCTGCTCCAGTTTGAACCGTTCCGGATATTTCCGTACAAGCTGCACCAGCAGGTTCTGTTCATCATCCGCTATACCCAAAGCCTGGTAGTGCTTCAGTTCTTCTTCATAGGCCAAAGCGAACCACTCCATGGCAGTGGCAGGAACCACAATCATGGCGGCGGCAATCAAAGCGGGCGACTGGGCGCACAACTCCGCCGGTTCCAGCTGGTAGCGCGAAAGGTCGGTAGAAAAGGCCTGAAGGTGAATAAGGTTATCTGTCAGTGAAGACCAGTCGAAATCCATGCGCCCGTCTATGGGATAGCGTAGGCCGCCGAAGTCCAGCCATACGTAATGGGTATATCCGGGGAATTGCCGGGTGGCACGGTGCAGGAAGCTCACTTTGTTGTGCGTCATCAGGGTGTATTCCCAGTAACGGTGTTCGGGGTGGAGTGCACGGTGCTTTATTAATGTGCGGTAAGTCTCACTTTCCATAATTTCTTTTTCCCGTTCTCCGTATTTGCCGTAAAAGGTATTTTCTATGTCCAGGTTTACTGTCTTTTGAAAGAAGGGTTGCAGCTTTTTCTGCATTCCGGACTCGCAATAACACACCAGGTTGAGGCGTGACAGGGCGGCGAGGTTGCGGAACCACGTCACGTAGTCTTCTTCGCTTCGCTGGAATCCCACCCACTCCTCGCGTTTTAGGTTCTTGAATGCGGTGACACACAGTACCCGGTGGTTGTTATCCTTTGGGGTGCGGCGTGGCGGCATATCTTCCAGTGCGGGCGGTTCAGATTCGACAAAGCCGGTAGAAGCGCGTGCATCCAGCTGCTTCAGGCGGAAATTCACTCCACTAAAAGTTTCATAGTCGGCCAGTGTACGTGCGGTTCCCAACCCGTAAATACCGAAGTCCGCCGTGTCTTTTTCCATACCCAGCAAGATGCGGCAGCGGCGTTGCGCCACGACATCCGTCTTCCAGAAAGCAGAATGTTCATTCCAGTGACAGATGCGGTCTTCAGGGTTGTTTTCGGGATGGTTGGTACGCTGGTAAAGGTGGAACACGGTTGGCTTTTCGGGATAGAAAATGTCCCAGCCGTGTGTCCAGCTTCGTACCGCCAGGGTGATTTCTTCGCCGTGGAAGTAAAGATGGGGGTCGTATGGCACTTCTTTTATCCAACGGGAGGAGGCAAACAGGAAGTGACCCGAGAGAAAAGCACCCCGCACCGGGCGGCGATAGAAATGGATAGGCAATTGGGCTATGAGCATCAGCATGTCGTAGCTGTTGAAATAGTCGGCAGACAGGGTGTAGCTACAGGCATCTGTTGTCAGGACGAGTTGTCGGCAGAAGAACAGGCTTTTTTGGACAGCGTTCCCCGTTGCCGCATCATCTACATCCACCCACAAGATAGCA
>Ga0192244_10347_pt1 | contig 18766 bp, 18 predicted proteins | sample Koala_Koa27_L3_FD_131234 | JGI IMG/M metagenome (GOLD analysis project Ga0192244, IMG submission 131234) | Enriched cells from koala feces incubated with labeled cellulose particles, San Francisco Zoo, California, United States - Koala_Koa2-7_L3 ... | reverse complement strand
AAGCCTCGAGCAATGACTCCCATCATTCTTTATATAAACAAAGAAGGTAACCTGCGGGCGGAATTCCACCAAGATCAAGGGGAGATTCTGATTCAAATAACAGACAACACAAACACTCCGGTGTACGAGTCAATTGTGAATACCTCTTTTAAAAGAGAGGCATATATTCCGGCATCGACTTTACCTACTGGTACATATACAATCTATTTTATCATAGATGATGACAATTACTGGTACGCGGAATTTCAACTTTAAAAATATCATCGTCCAATAAACGAAACAAGTGTGGGTAAGAAGCCTCTTTTCCGGACTTCTACAAGGAGCAATGAACTGGCGGTTTTACTCAGAAAAGGTCTTCTTCCCACACTTCCCCTACAGAAGATTAACTGGTTGGGGTTTATTATGACACATAATAAACGCCGGAAAGATTCCATGTCCGTGACCGATGTGGAATTTTTCTTTTTCTATCTCCAGGCTCTGGTGTCTTATTTATCTGTAAAATTTAGAATCCGGTACATCCTGATTTCCGGTATTACCGTGTCCGTTGCTTTTTAAAATCAACGTGCCACCACCGATCTTCCAACAGCATATACAGTTTATTCTCCTTTACCTGATACAAGTCGCGCCGGGTGGGCGTACCGATCCATTCGGTTACGTCGGCAATGGTTTCCCATTTGCCCTTTCCGCGTTGCTGGATCACCAGCCGCAGGTCGCCCGTAGCGGGTTCACTGTCCAGATACCGTGCCGCAAGGATCCTGTTCCGTCTGCCGAGAGGGTGTATATGCTCCACCACATAGGCTTCTTCACCTGTGGTGAGACGGATGGCCCGGAAAGGATTGGACGGGCCAAGAACGATGATGTCGCAGTCCGGAAAATAGTATTCCAGGCCGACGCTCAGGGGAAAGTCGATCCGCCTGCCGTTACGGCACGTTATGCTGTTAAACGACCCGAAATGCAGCCCGTGGTCGAACTGCACTTCATCCCCGACGATCTGCATGACCTGCTCCATATCGTAAACGATCTCCCTCGGCGCATACGCGTAAGGGTCCATTGCCCGACAGTAGGCGAGGAGTTCTTTTTCCAGTTCCGACCCCGCGTCTAATGCCCGGAATGTCCACTGCATCCCATCGGACACCCTTACGACTTCTCCCTCATCGAAAAAAACAGATTCCTTCTTTGGTTTTCCCGTCCTCCTGTGCTGCCAGGCCCGGACAGGATAAAACAAGCACACAAACGGCAACAAACCGGCCTACCCAATAGCTGTTCTTCATACGTTCCTCTATAAAATTCTTTCTATTCTACCACGGGCAGGTCCGTATCGACGGCGCCCAGCCTCAACAGCAGGGCTTCGGCGCTGGTATGACCTTCGCGGCGGGCTACGCTCAAGGGGTGGTTGTCCGGATGATGACCGGGGTTGATGGCTGCTCCGTGCTCCGCGAGCATCCGGATCATCCGGTTATCGCCCGTTTTCGCCGCGAAAACCAGAGGTGTATTCCCGTATTCGTCCGGCATATTCACGTCTGCTCCCCGGGAGATGAAATACCCGGCCGCGTCGTGATCGTTTGCCAGTACTGCCCGCATAAGTGCCGTTGTGCCATTCTCATTTCCGGCATGTATCCAGGCGCCGTTCTCCACCAGCAACCGCAGGGTAGAGATCTGGCAACCACACTCCAGGGCAAGCTGCATGGCCGACTCAGGATACATCTCGATGTACGGGTCAGGGACGAGATCGGCCCCGGCCGCGAGGGCTGCTCTGATAGCCGGAAGATCGTCTTCCCGGATCGCCTGGAAAAGCCGCGCGTCTTTTTCCCAGTAGGGTATCCGGATCCATGCATCGATCTCTTCCTCCGCGCCGAGCAGTGCCGGCAGGTGTTCATTTCCTTCGTAATCTACATACAAAGACCGCAGATAGGCGGCCGCACGCCGTCCGTGTGTGTCGCGGACTTCCGTATCCGCGCCGTTGGCGACCAGAAATTCCGCCAGCCGTCCGTAACTGTTGTCCACGGCATACATCAGTGCCGTCATGCCCTCCGTGTCCCTGTCGTTGATCCTGGCTCCGCGGGAGAGAAGCACACCGGTCGTCCGGATCGCCCGGTCTACCCACTGGTCAAATGACCCGTTACTGTCTATCTCGTTGTAGGGCCGCATGCCCCCCCCTTCATCAGCGGTGTCTGTCCGCGTTTGTTCCGGAAGTCCGGATCGAACCCTTTGCTGAGCAGCAGGCGGGTACACTCTTCAGAGCCCGCATACGCCGCCCACATCAGGGCATTATCGCCTTTGAAATCAGTCACGTCGGGGCACGCGCCTTGGGCAAGCAGGTATCCGGCAATTGCCGGATCGTCTCTTTCGGCGGCATACATTAACCCCGAGGCCCCCCCCGGAAATCGGTCCGGTCTGTGTCTGCTCCGGTTTCGACAAGTAGTTTCACCACCTCGAAATGTCCGTAGATCGCGGCCCGCATCAGGGCAGTCTGGCCCTGTCCGCGGTAGAAATAATTCACATCGGCACCCCTTTCGATCAGGATACGGACCACATCGGTACGGCCTGCTTCCGCCGCGGCCATCAGGGGTGTGAGTCCGTAGGAAGAGTTTCTGACGTTCGGATCGGCCCCGTGATCGAGCCAGAACCGGACCGAAGCTGCCTGTCCGGCCGTAGCCGCACTTTCCAGCCATGTATGTATCTGAGACACAGAGAGCGGCACGGAGCTGAGATCCAGCAGGAACCGGATGGTTGCGATATGGCCGTTGTTAGAAGCGGCCCTGACCGCCTCCAGGAGATGAAAGTGGATCGAGGGCTCGTCTCCGAGATAGTCCAGTAAGAGCGTCAGTATCTCCTGATCACCGTTTGCCGCGGCTACAGCCAGCGGAGACCCGGTATTTGTAGCGTGCGAATACCGTATCCGTGGATGGGCACCCTGCTCCAGCAGGTACCTGGTTGTCTCGTAATGGCCCTCCTCTATGGCGTAGATCAACGGGGTCTTACCCGTGGAGATCCCTTTGTCGGGACTGATCCCATGTCCGATGAGCATGGCAACGATCTCTGTGTCGCCATGGCGGGCGGCAATGTCTATACACGTCAGCTCATGTTCGTAACCTCTGGCCAGGGCTTCGGCACCGTGGTCCAGCAGGAACCGGACGGCTTCCGGATTGCGGCTTTCGGCGGCCAGATAGACCAGGGTCTCCGCCTGATGGTTGTCCCGGGTGGGGTGGAGCGAAGCATCGTAAGCGGTGAGTAGCCGCATCATTTCGACATTCCCGTGCCGGGAAGCGTACATCATGGCGGTCCTGCCCGTTTCATCTACCTGTTCGGTATCCATCCAACATTGTATCAGCAGACCTACCATCCGTGTGTCGTTCATCCGGGCGGCCAGCGGAAGGGCCGCGTATTCTCGCTGGCTGTACGCTCTTTCGGGCTTACCGTACCGACACAGCACCTGATCCGCGAGGGTATGGCTGCCGCCTTTCACAGCGGAATGGAGGAGGATAGTGAGGTTATTTACCTTCCGGCGATGCCGGGCGATGGTGAAGAACATAGCCGTATCGCCCTGTAAGGCAGCATCGGCAAAAGCATGATCTACCCCGTTGTTGGCAAGTTCTACCCCTTCGCGGAGCAGCGAGTCGATCGCTGCCAGATCCCGTAAGGCGAATGCCTCTGCCAGCGACTTCGCCCGCGGATCGGTAGCGACTCCTCTCCGATCTGTGCCTGTACGCGCCGCGACAGGCAGGCAGGCCAGGATAACGAATATACCGAAAACATAGGTTATACTTAACGCGGATCGTCTCATAGGTGCTGAACCTTATCAGATTTAAAGCCTCAAATATACTATTTTCCGGATAAAATCAGTTGCTCTTTCCGGACTTTCGGAAGAAGCCGATTTTCAGAAGCGGCCGTTTTTCAGCAGAGGAGCAGGCCGGGTGGATACGGTCTGACCGTTTTTTTTAATTTATTAGTACAGTTATCTTGTCGCTTTCATGAAAAAGAGTTAATCTTGTAGAGAAAATACCTCTTTGCCGGATGAGAAGCAAATTCTATTTCTTCTGCTATCGTTTGCTGGTATGGCTTACCACCAGACGCAATACCCCATGGCTTTGTACACTCAAACTCACGGTGGGTTCAGTACGTTTGCTTACCCCTCCGGCCTGTGCCGTGGCTCAACAACAGCCCGTGTCTCTGCCTGAGGATCTGCTCAACGATACGGTAAGCTGCCCCGCCGGCAACCGGCGGGTTACAGAGGCAAGCCTGCCGGGAGCACGTATCCGATCCCTCTTCATTTCCACATAGAAAAACGATGCCGGTAGAATATCTCAAATATGCCATTATGGAACTCACCACCGAATGCAACCTGCGGTGCAGACACTGCTACAACTGGTGGAAGCAACCCGACGCGCCACCCCGGCACCAGAACTCTTATAAAAAAGCGTTCCGGCTGCTGGAGTACCTGTTGAAAAAGACTTATGCAGAGCACATCACCTTTACGGGGGTGAACCCACGATCAGCGAACGGTTTGTGGAACTGGTGCTCCACGCGCGGCTCCACCACAGGCGGGTGACAGTGATTACCAACGGCAACGGTCCCGCGGAGGTATACCGCCAGCTCTACCGGATGCGGGTGAATATGCTGGAGGTATCCATTCACAGTTTCCGTCCGGAGATACACGACCGGATCACCGCCAGAAAGGGTTCGTTCGACCAGGCGGTAGCCACCCTGAAAGAGGCGCTGAGCCAGGGAATACAGGTGGCTCCGGTGATGGTGATCACGTCCCTGAACCATGCCGACGCGGCAGAGACCCTGCGGTTTTTCCACGATCTGGGGATCGGCCACGTAATGGTCAACCGCTACAACATCGGCGGGGAGGGACTGAGACAGGAACACCGGCTCTCGGCAAGCGCGGAACAACTGCGCGGAGCGTTCGCGCGTATGAACGAGTTTGCCCGGAACTACCCCGTACGGCTGTTCTCCGGGGGATGTACCCCCCCCCACTGCCTGCTCCATCCGGACGATTATCCGAATATCGGCTTCGGCAACTGTTCGGAAAATGTCTACCGCCGCCCGCTCACCTTTGATATCGAAGGGAACCTGCGGCTTTGCAACCATTCTCCGGTGATCGTGGGGAATGTTTTCCAGAAACCCCTGGGGCAGATCCTCGCTGCTGCCTATGTAGACGAATGGGCAGACCTGAGTATGCCGTTCTGCACAGGTTGTACACGTCTGAAAAAATGCAAAGGCGGATGTCGCGCCGCCTCCGAACAGGTCGGTTTGTCGCTGTCTCACGAAGATCCTGTAGTCCGGGAGAGCGGCCTGACCCCTTTTTACTGAATTTCACACCTCATCCTCTGATACCGGAACATTATGAAAACATTTATCCGCCGGAAAATATATAACCTGTTGCTAATCCTTTCCAACCGATTTCCCAACCGGAAGTTCTCGGCGTGGAAAGTGATGGTGGGAACCTCCTTATTGTTGCTTTCGGGAGGCTGTCTGAACCGTCAGAATCAGCAGGTATCCGGTAATGAACCCACCGGGAGTACGGATCCTTCGGAACGGGGTCCGATAGAAAATACCACAGATCTTTCTCAGGGAGAAGGGCCCGGAGAGGATATGCTGTGTTATGAACCTGCCGCGCCGGAAGAGGACTTCCTGCCTACGGAGAAGACGCAGGACCCGCCACCGCTGCCGCCCACACCCGACATCTCGCACTTGATCGATTTCCGTTGCTATGATCCGCCTATGGAAGAGGTTGAAAAGGAAGAGGAGCAGGAAGAGAAGCAGGACAGTATCTATTTTGTGGCTGAAGATACGCCGGAATTCATACACCATCACCTGCTCCTGTACAAAAGTGACCATCCGGTATACCCTCCGGAAGCCGCCGCGCAAGGCATCGAAGGAAGAGTGGTGGTTCAGTTCATCCTTGAAAAAGATGGCTCCATTACCGATCCTGTGGTGGTAAGGAACCTGCATCCGCTGCTGGATAGTACTGCCCTGAAAGTGGTAGAACAGTTCCCCCCCTTCGGCTTCGCCACACACAGAGGAAAGCCTGTACGCATCCGGTATACCTTGCCCATCACTTTCCGGATAAACAGAGATACGGAGCCGCATACGGGTCCGGGTGAACCGTAGCAAACACCCCCGACCGGATCGCGGGTCCGGGATCAGAGGCAGACAGCGGGGAAATGATCCGGGCCGGAGCCGGACGAGCGTCCGGAACACACAGGGCTTCCTCCGACAGGTTGCCCGGAAACAACCTGTAAGAAGAGCCCGGAGCCGTCGCGGGTATCCCGATTTGGGAATTACAACCGGAACTTGTATCTTTGAAGAAGAAAATCCCAAACCAATGAAAAACCAACCTCTCTCTCTGCTGATTGCCGGACTGCTGTGTCTGTCACCGTTTCTTCCGGTATACACACAGTCAGATACCCCTCCCTCGCTGATCGTACGTTCGGACGATATGGGTGCTTTCCATTCCGTGAACCTGGCTTGCGCGGAGGCCATGCGGCACGGTATACAGACAACCATCGAGGTGATGCCGGTGACCGCCTGGTTCCCGGAAGCTGCCCGGATGCTGAAAGAGAACCCGCAGACCGATGTGGGCATTCACCTGGCACTGACGAGTGAATGGGATCTGGTGAAGTGGAGACCGCTCACCCCCTGTCTGTCGCTGACAGACGAGAATGGCTATTTCTATCCGGCCTTGTATCCGGATGAGAGCCGGCCGGGCATCGCGCTGATGGAACAGGACTGGAAGGTAGAGGAGATCGAACAGGAATTCCGCGCGCAGATCGAATTGGGGTTGAAGATGGTGCCACAGTGCAGCCACATCACCTCTCACATGGGCTGTACCCGGTTTGCTCCGGAAGTACAGGCCGTAGCCATCCGGCTGGCAGAGGAATACGACCTCTCTTACTTAGAAACGGACGAGTTGCGGAAGCGGCATAACGTGACCTTCGTGGGCTACGACGGACCGCGCCGGACCGCCGCGGAGAAGGAGGAGAGTTTCCTGCGTATGCTGGCTACGCTGCAACCGGGAGAGAGTTATATGTTCTTAGATCATCCGGCATTGGACGACCGGGAGATGGAACCGGTAGGACATCCGGGCTATGAAGATGTGGCACAGGACCGGCAGGGAGTAACCGACCTGCTGTGCAACGCGAAAGTGAAAGCGGAGATAGAGAGACGGGGCATCTGCCTGACCAACTACAACGAACGGACCAAATCCCTGCCCCGCTCTACCGCGGAGGCCGAAGGGGTATCCGCGGAAGGGTTGAAGAAGTATCTGGACGCGGTAGAGAGTAGCCAACAGGAGATGCACAGCCTGATGATCGCGCGGCACGGCAAGGTGATCGCCGAGCGGTGGTGGGGCGACCACTCGCCCGCACGCCCGCACATCATGAACTCCGTGAGCAAGACCTTTACGGCTACAGCCATCGGCTTCGCGGTAGCGGAAGGGCGATTGAAGGTTACGGACAAGGTGATCTCTTTCTTTCCGGACAAACTGCCCCCGGGCGAATTGCCCGTTTATCTGGACGAACTGGAGGTGAAACACCTGCTTACGATGTCTGTGGGTCAGGACGAGCACACGATCGGCTATATCCGTGAGAGTGAAGGAGCGGACTGGGTAGCCGGGTTCCTGGCACACCCCCTTGTACACCAGCCGGGTACGCAATTTGGCTACAACAGCTTAGCCTCTTATATGCTTTCGGCCATCCTCAGCCGGGTGACCGGTGAAGATATGATCGACTACCTCTACCCACGCCTATTCCGTCCGCTGGGCATTGTGGGCGTGACTACCCAGCGCAGCCCGCAGGGCATACCCACTGGTGGCTGGGGTATGTATCTGAAAACAGAGGATATGGCCAAAATGGGACAGTTCTTCCTGCAACGGGGCCGGTGGAACGGAAAGCAACTGCTTCCGGAAAGCTGGTTCGACGAAGCGACTGCCGCGCAGATCGGGTCGCTGCCTCCCTTCCAGCGGAAAGAGGACCTGAAAGTAACCCCTCCGGAAAGCGACGCGCTGTATGGGTATGGATACCAGATGTGGCTTTGCCGCAACCATGCGCTGCGGGCCGACGGGGCGAACGGACAGTTCATTGTGATCCTGCCCGACAAAGATACCGTGGTGGTGACCACCGCTCATGTGCCGGATATGCAAAACATACTGGATCTGATCTGGGAATATCTGTATCCGATCCTGTAAGTAGGGTGTTTGAAAGAAAAGATCCGTCACCCGCAGTGGGTATCCGGAAGGTAGAATCTCCTGTAAACCGTAGAATAAACGACGCGCAGTGTTTTACGCATTGACCAAAAGAAACAAAAACCAACCGTTACGGAAAATGAGCAACGGGCCTGTGGGGCGGTGTCTTTCCCATGGGAGTGTTGTTCTATGCTTTTATAACTCCCTTTCCCCTGGTGGCGGCCATAGGCTGCTCCGTGACAAGCATAGCAAACAAGCCATCTCTATCAGGATGGTTACTACTTATTGTAGCTATTGTTTTGACGATATTGAGTCTATGAGTCATCCTGAAACGTTAGTACAGAATAGAAATCATATCCTTATGTATATAAAACCCATTCCCTGATGATCCCTACAAAAAAAACAACAAATAGCGAAACATAGAAAAACCGCGATCCTTACTATAGTCCTAACTTCTGTCTTATGGATCATCACTTACATACAAGGTGATATGTTCATATACGGATTTATATGCCCGCCTCTGTTCCTGGTAGCTGTCTGGAACGCGTATCTGACCCTCCGCGACGAAAGATCAGTCCTTACTTACGTTGTTTTTATTTTTTCTGTCATCGTGCTTCTCCTGGGGCTCTCTCCCTGGTTCTTCCCCATAGCCCGTTGACATACAAAATAAGAACAGGCATCAGACAGAGAACCTGCCGCTACCAAAGCATCAGGCTCTCTGCTTTACCTGTTATGTTCCGTAAGGTAAAAATCCACCGGACAGCCGGTCTTGTCCGCTGAGTGGTATCGGTACGCGTTCTTATTTACTGAGGCTATACCGATAAATGACTTCTCCTGTATGATTGACTAAAGAGAACGTAAATGTACCGGAGGTAACTGAACAAACCGTGAATCCGGGATCGGGACTGCAAAAGAGAGTTCCTTCTATAGGCTGTACCGGGCGGGACAAAGAGGCTGCCGAATTAACCACATACTCCACCCTGCTATTTTCGGGACGTATGTGCTGGAAGTTGTGTATATGTCCGCAGATGTAAAGATCGACCCCGTTTTGCTCCAGGACAGGAGCCAGCCGGTTTTGCAGATCGGTACGTTCGTCTGCCGATTTCCTGGTCTCGGCATAGACGGGATGATGTCCGATCACGACTTTCCAGGTCTGTGTGGCGTTTGCCAGTACGGAATGGATCCATTCTAATTGCTGGTAATCATCCTGCTGCACGGCATCCGGATAACCCGCCGGGTCTTTGCGGTATTTACTGATCAGCGGAGTGGTATCGATAAAGACCAACAGACAGTCCGATGTGTCATCTACCTGAAACGTGTGTGTGTAATAGCGGGAGGGGGCGTTCCAGCGACGACTCACCTGGGTATAGTCCAGTACGGCCTGCGTGTTGCCCCGGTATTCATGGTTGCCCAGTATGGCGAACCAGTCGATCATCAGTTCCGGATGGTCGTAGATCAGTTCGTAGTTCGTCATCCACAACGGATCGGACGTGCTGGCCACACCCATGAAATGATGTACATCGCCCGCGGCGGCGATAAATTCAATATCGTTCTGTTCGGCCACTGCTCCCATCAGCGCGGCAATGGGTTTCTGCTGGTAGTAACCGTTGCGCCCCAGGTCATTGGCTATGATAAAGTGTGTTTCTTCTTCCGGGAAAGAAGGAACAGAAAAAGGGGGCGCGGAGGTTTGCGCCCCGAGACTTATCCAAAGGAAAAGTAGTGAAAAGATAAACAGGATTCGTTTCATGTGGTAAGTATGGTGTTTGAAAAACACAGTATCTATTTCCATACACGAAGAGATGTATTTTATATCTATATAAATATCTCCCATGATTTCTTGGATCAGGAACCGGACCATCCAATTCAATGTATTACATTACAGACCTATTTGTGTTGGACGTACATCGCGGAGACGCACGCCGTGCGTCTCTACAGGCAGCTGATCACGTTTGTAACAAGCTTCTTTCCAGCTCGTAATCAGCTTTGCTGACCGTTGGCCGACGAAGTCAACCAACGGTTCGTACATCGTCACTCGTTTTATTTTTGTCCGAACGCTCCGAAATACGAAGCGGGTTCCGGAGAATAATAGGTTGTTCCGTTCACCGTAATTCCGGTAGCGGCGAAATAGGGATCAAAGTCTGTTTTGGCCCCGCTCAGCGCGGGCGAACCGGCTTCGAGATGGAAGTCCCAGGAAGCGTCGTAGGTATAGCTCAGCAGCGGATTGGTATCGAACGGGAAGTTGGCAAACAACGGATCATTGTCTCCGGCAGCGGTACCGGCTTTGTCATTCGCTCCGTATACCACATCTTGCACATTGGGTTTGAAACCGTCGTAAGCAGTAATGGTGCCGTTGGCTATATGCTGAGGCACTGTGCTTTCCTGGGTACCGGAAGCGTAGAAGTTGTAGTCAATATCACTTTCGAGGTCGGGACCTTCGGTAGCATCCACTCCGAATCCGGGAGCTTTGGCACCGAACATACAGTTGACCATCAGGTTGTTGTAGACATGGATCAGACATCCCGCTTCGCCCCAGATGCTTCCCCCTTTGGGTTTGCTGGGGTCGCGGCGCCATCCGGTATTGACTACGGTATTGTTGTAGCCGTTGATCTGTGCCTGAAAACGTTCTCCGCCGTCGGCACCCGAATTGGATAGTTTCAGCGCGTTGGTATTGGCACTGTACATCAGATTGAAAGCAGCGTCTACTTTGCAACCCGCTTTCACATTGATAGCCTCACCACCGGCTTCACCCACGGCGTAGAATGTATTGTACACAAAGATACAGCTACCTCCCTGTACATAGATGGCGTCTTCTCCGCAGTTGCGGAATATACTGTTCCGGATCACATACTTCCCGGAAGGATTGTTGGTATTGAAAGCTACCATCCCCTCACCACCGGCAGGTTTGAACAGTCCGCCCGTCACCGAAGGAGAAGAGAGCGTAGTGACTGCGCCTGTATATTCTACGATCACATGGTCCAGTAAGATCTCCTCGCAGGTCTCACTACCGATGATACCTCCCCAGAGACGCGCGAAGGTATTGGCTGTGGTGCGTTCGCCCGCGGGTACGGAAATCAGGATGGGTGCCTCTTCCGTTCCCTGGGCGTACAGATTGCCCCGGACAATGATCTCTATCCTGGTGTCGTTGGCATCCTGACCGGCCGTGCTGACGATCACTTCTACCCCCTCTTCGATGGTCAGGGATTTACCGGCCGGGATATAGAGATGCCCCTCCACATTCACGACTGTATATTTTTCCCAGGTACCGGAAACTTCGCCACTCACTGTCACAGGATCGTTGAGCGAGACCGTCACGGAGCAACCGGCTGTTTCTCCCTCATCTTCCGATACGGCAGTGATGGTAGCCGCACCGGGCTTGACGGCCGTTACAAGCCCCTGTGAAGAGACTGTAGCCACCTCTTCGTCGGAAGAGCTCCACGTCAGCCGCTGATTGGTGGCGTTGGAAGGAAAGAACTCAACAGTAAGCTCCTGGGTATCATCCGGTTTCAGGGTCACAGAAGTCGGAGTTACCGCGATCTGTCTGACAGCCACATCGCCGTCGTTGTCATCATCGCTACACGCGGTGAAAGAAAGGAATACTCCCAGAAAAAAAGGATAGGGATAATGGTTTTTGTTTTCATATCGTTCGTTTCTACAATTAATTCAACTTAAAACTTAGAACTTAGAACTTATTACTTAGAACTTAGAACTTATTACTTAGAACTTAAAACTTACAACTTATATTTAACTCCGATCTGGAACGTTTGTCCGTAGCGGTCTTTGCGCACCAGGGTACCTCCGTTGTGAGTCTCATATCCTACGATATCGGCACTGGATTCGTTTTTGAGTTTGATAAACTGCTTCATGGGCGCATTGATCAGGTTAGCGGCTTTGGCAAACACGGTGATGCCATATCTGAACTGTTTTTCTACGGAAGCGTCTAACTGGAAATATCCGCTCTGCCAGATGTCGTTATCGAGGTAGCGGGCAATGGCATATAGCCGCTCACCGGTATAGGAACCGGCCAGTTGCGCGTCCCAGCCACGCTTTCCGTCTTTATAGAGCAGAGAGAGGTTGGCCACGTGCATGGCCTGTCCGTTGAGCGGACGTTTCTGGTCTACGTGAGTTGTCACGATGTTTTCCGTTGTGTTGGGATCGGTATTCTCCACATAATACAGCTTATCGGTAGTGATGTTGGATTGGGTGAAGGTATAGTTCATCTTGATTCCGAACGCCCGGAAATATTTGGTCACATCGATCTCCAGGCCGTAGTTGGTCGCATTTCCGAAATTGGTAGGCATATAGAAGGTACCCTGTCCTTCGGTCACCATACCAAATTCGATAGGATCCAGTATTTTTTTGTAGAACACCCCCACCAATAGTTGCTCAGAGGCGCGGGGAAAGTATTCGTAGCGGAGGTCTACATTGTGTGCCACGGTGTGTTTCAGATCGGGATTGCCCCGCTCCACAAAGTCTTCATTGATCACCCGGTAAGGTACGATCTCGAAAAAGCCGGGGCGGTTGATGGATTTGAAATAAGAAGCTCTCAGGTTGGTATGGTGTGTCAGGCTGTATTTCAGGTGGAGGCCGGGCAGATAGTCGGTATATACCTGGCGTCCTTCGTTCTCCACATCTTCGGTCGGATATTTGAGGTCATAGCCCTGGCGGGTATGCTCCACACGCAGTCCGGCCACCACATTCCAGCTTCCCCAGGTGAGTCTGGATTGCAGGTACCCGGCCGTGATCTCTTCGCTGGCATCGTAGTTCAACGGATTGCCTACGGCGCCGTAGGGGTTGTATACGGTGAATTTTATGTCTGTATACGTGTCCCAGTCTGTTCCTTTGATCAGGTTGTTCTGGCTACCCTCCGGTTTGCTCTCGTCATAAGGGCGGAAATCGTACTGGTTGAAAAAATTGGTACGCTCCTTGCGGCGATACAGTCCTCCGGCGGAGAAGTCGGCATCTACACGGCCCAGGCGGGTCAGATAGTGCAGGTTGAGATAGCCTGCCCAGTCCTGATCGGAGTTGCGTTCCCAACGACGTTCGGCACCTCCGAGGGTAGTAACCGACACCAGATTCTGTACAAAATCGCGCACTGTGGTCACGGTATAGACGGTGCTGTTGTCTGGTATCTCATTGCTTGCTTTGGAGTAGACCCCGGACCAGTCCAGCAGCCATTTACGGTTCAGGAAGGAGTGACTGCCTTTCAGGGTACTGTTGAAGATCTCCTGTCGGGTATACCGGAAACGGGTATCGAAGGAGAGGTTGTAATCTCCGGCCTCCGGATTGTAGCCGACGCTCAGATCGGTAGTTTCGGTGTCACGCACCTGCGTATTTTCAAAAACCATATAGGCATTGTACCATTGTAGTTTATGATCGCCGGAAAAGGCATAGTCCAGTTTTCCGTGAACGGCATACCGGGTCTGCTGTTCCGAGTAGGTACGATCGTTGCGGGCGGTAAGCACCGGCAGGTTGGAGGCATCGCTGGTAGCGGTTTTGGATTCGAAGTAGGTACTGTTGCTACCCCGGTAACTGTTCTGATAACTTCCGGCCAGCATGATGCCCAGACGGTCGCCGAACAAGCGGTCGCCGTACGAGAAGCCCGCAAACAGATTGGGAGCCGGTTTGCTGCTCTTCAGATCAATGGCTGCCGAAGAGAAGTCACGGGCCTGGGCGGCGTAGTTCTCTCCATAGATCTCGTAAGGGGATCTCTTATCTATCCCGCCGGCGTTGAACGAAAGAAAGTCACGGTCGAAGAAAAGGGCGTTGTAGCCGGTGGATACATTCGCAGTGATCTGCCGGCGGGCAGGCGCGTCTTTCATCACCAGATTGATGGCACCACCGATGCCGTCGCCTTCCATATCGGCTGTCAGGGCTTTGGCTACATCCAGCCGTTCGAGCAGTTCGGAAGGGAAAATATCTAACGGAACAAACCGGTTCTTATTGTCGGGACTGGGTATTTTGATGCCATTGACTAAGGTATAGTTGTAGCGTTTGTCCATCCCGCGCAGGATGGCGTATTGTCCGTCGCCGCTGCTGTTGCGCTCTACGGTAACTCCGGATACACGCTGGATCACATTGGCAACCGTCATGTCCGGTGAGATCTCTATGGCGCGCGCGCTGACGATATTCATCACGTTCATGGAGTTTTTCTCCAGGACACGGGCACTGTTGTCTGTAGATCCGGTATGGCTACCGTATACCACGACTTCATCGAGTAACTGCGCATCGGGTTCCAGGAGGATCGTCAGACGATGGTCTGAGGCGCTGTGGATAGTGACCACTGTGGTTTTATAGCCGATATAGCTACAGTTCAGTGTAACCGGAAGTTGCTCCAGATCGCTGAAGACGAAACTTCCGTCTAATCCGGAAACGGTACCTCTGGCAGGAAGTTCACCGACCTGAATGGTAGCACCAATAATTTCTTCTTGTGTTTTGGCATCAATCACTACCCCTTTGACCGGAGTAGCCGCGAAAGCGAAAAGAGGAGAAATAAGAGAAAGAATAGTAATGAAATAAAGTTTCATGTATATCTGGTTTTATCTGACCGCAAAAGTAGAGGGTGTATGTTACAGATGTGCTTCCGAAAAATGAAGAAACGATGAAGGATAGTTTACAGAAATGTTTCAGGAAATTGCCCTTTTGAAAGAATGTACCAACAATTACCTGTACTTCTCAATTACTTCCTCTGTACTGCATGAATACGTTTCTGGTTATATAAGCAGATCTGAGAGACGTCTGTTCTTTCATATATTTATAAAATATAGAAATCGCCTTAGCATAGCTAAAATAAACTTTGCCCTGCATGTGGCTTTCTATCTATTTGAAGAATATAAGATACAATGCGTACAAAATTCCGGATGAAGTGGTTCTTTGCCTCTTACCTTTCACTATATTTGCAGAATATAGGATGCGGTTCGGACAAAGTTTCAAACAAGTTTGATCTTTGCCTCTCACCTTTCACTATATTTGCAGAATACAGGATGTGTATCAGATAGAGAAGTGCAAACTTTCTGCAACGTTTGACTTTCGGCATAATCATAAAGATCGCTTTCTGACATCCCTGAAAAAACACATTCATACAGAATTTTACTGAAATGAGAAAGATAATCCAAACCATTATATGTATGGCATTTGCCCTGCCTGTTATCCACCTTTCCGCACAACTTTCCGATAGGGATGCCTTCTATGTGGAGACAAAATTGAAGGCCTTTCCCCCCATAGGGAACGTAAGCATAAAGAATAACCTGGCCACTTCACCACTCTCCCTTTCCCGGTCTGCTCTCGCAGATAGTTTGCATGCATATACGAAAGGACAACTGGAATTCGGTCAGCAGGTCACATTTGATAGATATACCTATTCAAATATATCTTTACCGGGCCTCGTATCGCCCGGAGGGATCCATCTGTTGGATAATGGACTGAATTACTCCACCGTACAGCCGCGGTTGGAAATAAGAGCCCTCTATTCCGAAGGAAAAGCATGGCCTCTTGTGATCCACGATCCTGGTATAACGTCCTCTGAAGCAAAGAGATTCACTATTAACAGTTACGGCCATATCCTTACGAAACCTGAAAACCGCGTGGATAGTATGGAGGTTGCTTATACATATACTTTCTGCACGGAAGCAGAAATAATCGCTCTCTCTCCCCAGAACCCGGTTTATCAGAAAGAGGAGGAGACGATACGTCTGATCCGTACAGAAGATAACCGGATCGAAATAAAAGTAAACTACCCGGCTTTCGAACGCATCGTACGCATAGAAGGTAAGAATTCAAAAAACAAACGTATGGCATCTGATCTGATCTGGACTTCAGGCTATATTTCCAAAGAATTGGTAAAGTTATACACCGATATGGAGTCGGCAGATTGGGTACGGGGCGCAATCACTGACCCGGATAAAGAAGACGATGGATATATGGGTTATCCCATGACAGCGAATTTCCCTTCCCCTCCCTCTGAAATACAGCTGTTTTTATCTACCCGGACAGATTCCATATCGGGAACCCTGATGGTCTATCCGGCACAGGATGTGGAAGAAGAACAGGAGATAGGTGTATTCAACAGATCCGGCAAAGCCGGGGTTATAAACAGTCGGGGAAAGGTATTGATCGAGCCTTCTTATCACAGTCTGGAATATATAGGAGGAATTATGTTTTATGGCCAACCGCAGGAAGATGCGCATGCAGAGTTACTGAAACTGGATCTGTCCGGGCAAACATTTGGGCCGGTGGGCTACACGTATGACAAACCCAGCAGTTGGTCTGACCCTTGCGAAGGGCAAATCAAAGTCTATGAATACCTGGAAGAGCCTCATAACGATTCCTTTATCAAATATGGGGTGATCGATGTTCAGGGGAATACGATCGTCCCGGTGATCTATGACCGGGTGGTTACCTGTGCGTTTGACAGCCAACTCATCCTCGTGCGTCAATACGAGAACGGATCTAAATACCGTAGTCTGGATGGGCTTTACAACAGCCGGGGAGAGCAATTACTACCTGTGAAGTATGAAACGATCGATCGGGTAGATTTCTATCTCTTCGAGGCCTGTACAACAGAGGATCAGGATCCCGAATTTTATCAGTATGATCCCGTCGCGCAGCAGTTGACCCCTACCGGGAGTGAGTGGGTGGAATATGAGATTTCCGCTCCCGAAACGGAATAGAAGGGTAGGGCCGGATCGACTGTCAGCATCATTAGCGACAAACCATTCCCTGTTGTTATTTCTTCTTTATGGAACTATGGCTCAGCGTCTATACTTCCTGACCGGATACTCCCGCTAAGAGGTATGTAAAGGATATCTTTCCCAGGGGCTCCGGGAGTGGAACAGTGCCTTATGAGCCAGAGAGAGAATCGTGTCGTAGGAGAAGGTGGAACCGCCCCACATACCGCGACCGATGACATACGAAGTAGCAAAGGTCTGCCAGTCCGGAAAGACCGGTTTCACCTGCCCGTACATCTGTAGTATGTAATCCCATGACTCTTCTTCGGTCAGAAAGCCCTGTTCGTAAGACATACGCACCAGACTGACCAGCCGGGAAGCGTCCCAGGCCATGATCCCACGTTCCAGATTCGCGTCGGTATAGGGGAAGAGATCTTCCTCCGCGGACTCATACATACACTCCGCCAGATTGGAAGCAAACTCTGCCAGCTCCGCGCCATTGATGTTCTCGCCCATGATCTGCCGGGTACACTCCGATGGGTCGGGGTATTTTCTGACATAATACAGTATGGAAGGGTATACGGCACGGTTGCCGCAATAGAGCAGCCACCCGGTAGCCTCCCGCGCAGACTCCCGATCTGTGACTCCCCAATGTTCCCGCAACCCTACCGCGGTGCGTTGTACGGGCACGCCGGTGACCAGCGAGTCGGTATACGCTCCGATCTGCTCACTGTTGATCAGTCCCATATTCAGCGCCCGTATCCTGTCGGTATCTATAGCGCTGTCGGTACCCGGATGGGTCCGGAACGCGCGCCTGCTACTGATATGCAACAGCCGACGAAAATGAGGGACCCATAGTAACCAACTCAATAATATAATGATAAGAACCAGGTACGCGTACCCGGGTAAACTTGTGCTCATATGTATACCTTCTTTAATTTCCGGTAAGTTTCGTGCCTGAGAGTCGATATACCCTCACACCCCCGTGACCCCTTCTATCTGTGTAGCCTTTCTATCCGGAAGAAGGGATAATCTCCCCTATTCCCCGCAAATTTAATTCAATTCTGACGAGTTCCAAGTAAGCCTCTGCTTATTTCTATCTCTTTCCTATGGGTGGACCACCCTTTACGATGCCTGACCATCGTCCAAAACGCTTGCCTGATAACCTGGCCTGACTGCTGTCTGTAGGAAATGCTATCCGAACGGACCTACTTAAACTGCCAGGCTGTTGGTACAGTACTGCCAACAAGCCCGAAACCATCGGATAAAATGATTCAGGGCCATCGCAGACAAAACCTCTTTTGATGCCACAATAGAATATTTACTCACCCACTATTCCGAAATACCGACACAGAGAATCCAGTTCGGCCTCCGCGACAAACAGATTAAACGCTTCCGGATCTTCCTGGGTGTGCGCTTTTTCTAATGCTGTGTAATACCGTAGTTTTTGTTCATTGTCTCCTTTGAGTGTTACAAGTGTATATCCCTGCCGGAGCAAGTAAAGGTTCATCAACAGACGGGCGGTGCGGCCGTTACCATCTATAAACGGATGTATGCGCACCAGTTCCGCATGCAGATACGCAGCCAGCAGAACAGGATGCTCTCCGGCCTTTTCCCGTCTGCGGAGCTCCGTGATAAAAGCTTCCATCTGCTCTCCGATCAAATAGTGTTGCGGAGGCGTATGAAGGCTCCCGGAGATCCGCACAGGAACAGAGCGATATTTCCCGGCATTCTCCCGGTCGATCCCATGCAAAACAATCCCGTGTAGGTCTTTTATCAATCGCTGATCTATGGGTGTATCTCCTTCGGCAATCTCCTTGATGTATTCAACGGCCTGCGCGTGGTTGATGGCTTCCAGGTGTTCGCGCATAGGTTTTCCGGAGATGGTTACACCTTCGTTCACGACCAAGGCTGT
>Ga0192244_10341_pt1 | contig 18907 bp, 15 predicted proteins | sample Koala_Koa27_L3_FD_131234 | JGI IMG/M metagenome (GOLD analysis project Ga0192244, IMG submission 131234) | Enriched cells from koala feces incubated with labeled cellulose particles, San Francisco Zoo, California, United States - Koala_Koa2-7_L3 ... | reverse complement strand
TGCAAATTTAATGCACAACAGATTGAAACTCAAATAGCTATTGCGGATGGAAAAGGAGTACAAATCATTATTTTCCCCGAGCTTAGTATAACAGGATATACTTGTGCCGACCTTTTCGGTCAGTCTTTATTATTAGAAGAGGCAGAAATTGCTTTGATGCAGATTATGAATAATACCCGCCAAATGGATATTATTTCTATCGTAGGTATGCCCGTCATTCTAAACTCTACCCTACTGAATAGCGCTGTTGTTTTCCAAAAGGGAAAGATATTGGGTATCGTCCCCAAGACCTATTTACCTAATTATAAAGAATTCTATGAGCAACGTTGGTTCACTTCTGCACTGACTCATCCGGATATCACAGTACGCCTTTGCGGTCAGAATGTACCGGTCAGTGCCAATTTGCTGTTTGATACACCGGAAACATGTTTCGGCATAGAAATCTGCGAAGATATGTGGGCTCCTATCCCGCCCAGCTCTGTACTGGCATTGAAGGGAGCAGAAATCATATTCAATATGTCCGCTGATAATGAAGGCATCGGCAAACATAATTACGTCCGTTCACTCATCAGCCAGCAATCTGCACGTTGTTTGGCAGGCTATGTATTCAGTTCTTCCGGTTTTGGTGAATCCACTACCGACGTCGTATTTGCAGGTAACGGATTGATTTATGAGAATGGTACACTGCTGGCAGAATCTGAACGCTTCTCATTCAAAGAACAACTTGTTATCAGTGAAATAGATGTAGAACGTTTGCGTGGTGAGCGCTTGACTAACACTACTTTTTCTGCCAATATCGCGAACTGTCCGGGATGCCCCGCCATCCATATCAATACAGAATTTGTTAATACACGTGAACTCAGCCTGACTCGCATGATTGAACCCCATCCTTTTGTCCCTCAAGGTAAAGAACTGGATGAAAGATGCGAAGAGATTTTCGCTATTCAAGTAGCAGGACTTGCGAAACGGTTAGCACATACCAATTGTAAGACAGTAGTAGTAGGTATCTCAGGCGGATTGGATTCCACATTAGCCTTATTGGTATGTGCTAAAACTTTCGACAAACTGGGATTAGCCCGTAAAGGAATTGTCGGTATCACTATGCCGGGCTTCGGAACCACAGACCGTACTTACAATAATGCCTTACATCTGATGTCCTCATTGGGTGTCACTATTAAGGAGATCAGTATCAAAGAAGCCTGCATTCAACACTTCAAGGATATAGATCATGATATGACTGTGCATGATGTGACTTATGAAAACAGCCAGGCACGTGAGCGTACCCAAATTCTGATGGATGTAGCTAATCAATTGGGCGGTCTAGTGATAGGTACAGGAGACTTATCAGAACTGGCTTTAGGTTGGGCTACCTACAATGGTGACCATATGTCTATGTATGGAGTCAATGGCAGTATACCCAAAACATTGGTGAAATATTTGGTTAATTGGATTGCACTAAATGGTGTAGACCATGAATCGCGCATTACCCTACTAGATATTGTAGACACTCCTATCAGCCCCGAACTGATTCCGGCTGATGAAAACGGAAATATCAAGCAAAAAACAGAAGATTTAGTAGGTCCTTATGAATTACATGATTTTTTCCTCTATCAGTTCCTGCGTTTCGGTTTCCGTCCCGCAAAAATATTTTTCCTGGCAAGTCTTGCGTTCCGCGATATTTATGATGAGGAAACTATAAAGAAATGGCTCACCACTTTCTATCGTCGCTTTTTCCAGCAACAATTTAAACGTTCTTGCCTGCCCGACGGTCCGAAAGTAGGCTCCGTATCCCTAAGTCCCAGAGGTGATTGGCGCATGCCAAGTGATGCCAGTGCAGCCCTATGGCTGAAAGAATGCGAAGAGCTATAAAACACACTTAAAACAACAATAACTTATAATTGGGATAATCCGATGTATTGATAATCTCAATTATAAGTTATTGTAAAGTATCACCTCTCCTTCCCAAATTCACTAATTATTTATATTACGATTTCCAACACGACTTTACACAACTAATACAGTAAGGCAAATATAAGATATGTATATCCATTACTATTTGTAAATCAAAACGTTGTATCACTTTTTACATATACATTACATACAATAACCATACAAGCAAATTCTTCTTTTTATTGTTATTGCAATAGATTTTAAACATATTCTTTTTAATATTTATTCAAAAAAAACGATTCTATGATCAGTACTTATTCGTTAAGTTTTCCTCTTTATATTTGGATATATTTTTCTCTAGTTGCTTCCTTGCAACCCTTCTGTCCACACAGAAGAGGAGAAGATTTACCAAACTACAGTTTATTTTAGATTTCCCTTCTGTGAAGACAGGAAGTCTATTTTAGTATTAACTGTCCCATTACAGGGCAGTATGTATAAAAACTTTTTTATGAATAAAAGGATCCTTGTCTGTGAAGATTAGGGATCCTTATTTTCAATAAGCGCGAAAATAAAAACAGAATCATTTGTAATAAAAAAAACAATTTAAAGCTATATAGACTAATCCACCATTTATAGAATTTTAGAAGCTACGGATATATTAAAAATTTAAACTGAAAAGAAAAAACAAAGAAACCATTTCTCCGTACTGCCTTGTTTATATCGGTTAAGTAGTGTGTGTGCATAATCTGCGGACATTGGAAACAGTGAAAATAGCAATAATGAGCACAAGGTAGAGACAAACCAATTTTAGAATAACTGGTTTATAAATTTGAATGATGAACTCAAATGTATTTCGGTGATCACAATAGATAGATATCTCTTGACAACTGTTTTTCCCGCTTTGGATATAGTTGTCGGTAATGGGTTATACATTAGTGATAAATCTAAAACCGACCATATATAGTATCTCCTCAAAGCAACTGACGACAGAAAATGATTAGTGAATCGGACTTTGGCATCTAAGGAGCTACATTAAACCCCAAAGCTGTTGCAGATAAAAATTTAACTTCCTCTAAGTGGCTGAAAAACGAAAAAGATTTCGAAGAAAATGATCAATATCAAATAGAAATAACATTAGGATCTGAAGAAAATATTTATACAGATTCATTCAAACGATACTAAGTATAAAGATAAAAATATTTAAATGAGATGCAAAACATACTATCGCCCCATTAGAATTTCAAGCTAATTACAATACAAATAAGAAAGCAAAAGACTCGTACAAAATACCGTAACAACAGATGAAATGCAGGTGATAATTAATATTTCAACGAGGATAAAACCAGCCACCCCATAACTGAAGAAAGCGCTGAAAGTAACATAAAGATTTGGTTTCTTAAAAGAAAAATTTAAGACTATGAAGCTATCTACCAACAGAAAGTTATGATATAGCAAATATTGAACAAGAATATCCCCCCCCCAATAGAAAGTAGAAACTACTTTAGATATCCGTTTATGAGAACATATCTATCACTATCCAGAGAAGGAGCAAAAGGGAAATCACGTAAGTATTTAGAAAGAAGAATACTGTTGTGACCTAATGGCTAGCTCTCTGAAAAACATGTATCAGGATTATTCCACATAAAAACAGAAGGCAAGAAAGAGAAAAAATCACTATCAGTAATATAAGCCAACAATTCGTTAATCATATTATGCTTCTCTAAAGAAAAATGAATATATAGTAAAAATGAGTATGAAGCAGTGTTTCTACATATCTCGCCCATTCTACAGAAAGACTCCACATAATAATTAAATATCAATTAATATCACCATAAAAACGACAGAATTATATAATTGATTCCAGCTTTTTATGTAAATATTAAAATATAGCCTCATTTCAATATGTAATACAACTAATTATAGTCCCAAATAGATAATCTTCTACCTACCATCTCCACTGTTTTTTATTTCTAATTCTTTTGTTTTTTTCAAAAAAACACTTTATTAATAGTACCAAGCGGATGATTTTCTCTCTCTTCATATGCATATTCCCCTTTTTGGAAATGCAATAAAATCCCTTTGTTCATATAGAAATAGAGAAACCTTTCATTTTTTCTTTAGATCACATATCTGTGAAGATATGAAGCTTATATAGTTTAAATTACACCCCAAGATAGGGTCATATTGACAAAAAAATATAAAGAGAAGGACCTGCGTCTGGGAAGATAACAGGCTCCCTTCCTTCAAAAGGATAAAGAGAAAAAAATGAGAGAAAATGATATTACATTTTGCTGAATTTGGTTGTTCACTGAATAGGCAGAAAAATTTTAAATTTAAAATAGAAAAGAAAAAATGAAGAAAACTTTTTTGTGTGCAGCCTTGTTCCTATTGGCTGCTGGAAATGTACGTGCACAGGTTGCAGACATTGGAAACAATGAAAATGGCAAAGAAAAGCACAAGGTAGAGACTAACCGGTTCTGGGATAACTGGTTTATAAGTGCGGGTGCAGGAGCACAGATGTATTTTGGCGATCACAACAGGCAAATGTCTTTTGGAGACCGCCTTTCTACTGCTTTGGATATAGCTGTAGGAAAATGGTTCACACCAGAAATAGGTGTGCGCATGATGTATAGCGGACTATCTATAAAAGGAGCGACACAGAACGGTTCGCACACCAATGGAAAACCAATTGATGGAAAACCATGGGAGGGATACTGGCTGAAAGAACAGAAGTTCGATTTCTTCAACCTGCATGGTGATGTGATGTTCAATTTTTCAAACTTATTTTGCGGTTACAATGAAACCCGATTTTGGAATTGCAGTCCATATGTGGGACTGGGATGGATGAGGGCATGGGAGAATCCAAGCTCACAAGAGGTTAGTGCTAATTTGGGAATATTAAACTCTTTCCGTATATCTTCTGCCATAGATGTAAATCTGGATATACGCGGTACAATGGTAAATGACCGCTTCGATGGAGAAACAGGTGGGCGCAAAGAGGAAGGACTATTGGCAGCCACCGTAGGTGTGACTTACAAGTTTCCCAAACGCGGATGGAATCGCAGCCGAACAATCGTAAAGTATGATATTAATGCTCTAAATGAGTTGCGAGAAAAAATGAATGCAATGAGTACAGAAAATGCACGCCTACAGAAAGCCATTGCAGAAGGTAATAAACAGGAAGTAGAAACTATAGTACGCAAAATGGAAGTAGCTGCACCAAACCTTGTGACCTTCCAAATAGGTAAAAGCAAGTTAAGCCGTGAAAATCGGGTAAATCTCGGTTTCTTGGCTAAAGTCATCAAAACAACAGATCCCAATGCTGTCTACACCATTACCGGATATGCTGATGCAGGAACAGGAACGGATGCAATCAATATCCGTCTGAGTAAGGAACGTGCACAAGCCGTTTATGATTGCCTGATTAATGAATACGGCATTTCTTCTACCCAACTACAGGTTAGTCACAAAGGAGGAGTGGATAATATGTTTTATGATGATCCACGGTTAAGCCGGGCGGTAATAACACGCAACGAGCAATAAACAAAATAATCTCTTTTTAATTAAACAATACGACAATTATGAATGATAAAAAGATAGAGAAAGAAACCTATGAAACACCTGTAATAACGAAACAACAGGTGATCTTGGAACAAGTGATCGCCGCGGGATCGACACGAAAGCAAACCAGCGGAGTAATAGACCACGAATGGAATGAAGAAAACATCGATAATAATGATGTCATCATACTATAATCCTGAATTAATAAAAAAACACCAATCTCATAAATTTATCAGATAACAAGATGAAAAGACGAAACTTTTTAAATAAATTATTTGGAAGTCTGTTAGTTGCAAGTACTTTTTTATCATCATGCAGCAATAGCGATTTAAATGAAAACATTGCCTCCGGCAACCGTATCCTGAAATTTAATGTATCCCAGACTTTTGACAATAATTCAAATGAAGGAGCTAGAAGTATTATAGAAAAGCCTGACACTGTCTACCAAAACTTTAGTGATGGAACACAGATCAAAGCCGTAATAGAACAGGATGGCGTTACAAATTCTCGTGCCAATACTACATATCCTGTCCTTACAGGTACAAAAGTAGTAGCAATTGTTATTAATGAATCTACAAATAAAATTCACAGAATACAGCCACTAACAGTAGAAAGCAATGGTAGCATGAGCTGCGAGGTTCCTAACGATGCAACGGTAAGCATCATATTCTATTCCTATAATAGTATCATTGATACACCAATGGTAGATCAGGATAATACTATTTATAAGGAAGTACATGGGAAAGATGTTATGTGGTTTAAAACTCAACCAATAAAACCTACGGACACGAATTTGGGATATGTAAAATTCAGACATCTATTCTCCAGAGCCAAAGTAGTGATGCATGACAAAAGAGGAATAGGCATTTCAAGATTTGAAACGACATTGGAAAAGTCTGGAAGTACTTTTGCTATAGTTAATCTCATTGCCGGAACAATAGAATCCCCAAACCAAGATAAAGATATTTCACTAAATAAAGATACAACTTCTCCAACAATAGATCTAGAATCAGACTATGAGGTTATAATTCCCAATGATGCTATATCAACAATGAAGTTGAGCGTTACTAATATTGATGGAAGAACGCTAACTGACAAATATATAATACTTAACAAAAAGTTAGAACAAGGATATAGCTATACTATTAATATTTACGTAGATGCTCCTAGTAATCAAATTGAAGATGGACCTAGCATTTTTTACCAATGGGATGCAAAAGCTCCTTGGACACAAGAAGGAGCATTGCCGACTTATGGAACGAAAGAATATTTCAATACTGATAAAATAGCTTCTAACTCATGCAAGGACTGTCCTACTGCAGAAGAAATAAAGAAAATACTTGCCGCTGGCGTATATTGGGATGAGCATGGACCTGAATGGGTAGATAAAATTGAGCGAAAAAGTACCAGAGGATTATGGATTCCCAAAAGATCTATTTGGGAAAAAGAAGCAGGAGCAAAAACATATGCTGTTGCAAACCAAATTTTAGACGAACAGCGTGCATCCGGAGATTACATTTTTCTTCCATGTGCAGGCTTCATGTCATGTGAATCACTTGAATATGGTCCAACGAGTGAACCTGCCGCAGAAGCATGGTATTGGAGTAGTGAGCCATCAACTTCTGGGGGTGTTTATAGCCCTGAACATGCTAATTGTCTGTATTTCACTAGAGTGCCACAAGGAAATGGTGATAGAGCATATGCAGACGTAAAACTTAAAGAAGCGGTACCACGCAAAATGGGTGGAAGCATATGGCGCGCTGAATAACTGAGTAAAAAAGTACCTAGATAAGGTTTCACACAAAATTGCGATTTTTTTGTATGAAACCTTATCTATCTTACTCAAAATCTTATTTTTCAACCAATTAACTATTCTCCCTTTTTTGCACTTAAATATCAGTTAATCCTCATGAAAATAAAGTTATAGAATTTCCGTCAACTTTCTATTAAAAATATAAATATCGCTTCATTTTACTACATAATACCCCCTATTATGATTTCAAACAAAACCTCCTCCTCCCTACCATTTCCATAGACTTTTATTCCTCTTTTTTTGTTTTATTCAAAAAAATACTGTATTAATAGTACAGTTTCATTCAAAACATCTCTAATTATGTGTATATTTTCTCTAGAGGATACAATGAAATCCTCCTGTTTACACAGAAAAGGAGAGAAGTTTTCATTTTTTCTTTAAATGACATATCTGGGAAGATATGAAGCTTATATAGTTTTACCTGCACCAAGAAAAGGGCAGGATTTATAAAAGAAAGATCAAGGTCTGGGAAGATAGGAAAGATCTTTCTTTTAAAAACTTTAGAAGGAAAAAGAAAAGATGAGAGAAAGAAAACTACATAAATTTTCTGCTGAATCCGACTATCTGGAAAACAGACAGAGACAGTTTGAATTTAAAATAGAAAGAAAAAAATGAAGAAAACTTTTTTTGTGTAGCCATACTCCTATTGGCTGCCGGAAGTGCGCGGGCACAAGCCTCAGACATTAAAAACAATGGAAAGGGCGATGACAAGCACAAGGTAGAAACAAACCGGTTTTGGGACAACTGGTTTATAAGCATGGGCGGAGGAGCCCAAGTGTATTTTGGCGATCATAATAGGCAAATGTCCTTTGGTAACCGCCTGTCCCCTGCTTTGGATATGGCTGTGGGCAAATGGTTTACACCAAGCATAGGTATACGCCTCATGTATAGCGGACTTTCCATCAAAGGAGCTACGCAGAATGGTTCTCATTCCAATGGCAAACCAATTGATGGGAAACCATGGGATGGATATTGGTTGAATGAACAGAAGTTTGACTTTTTCAATCTGCATAGTGATGTGATGTTTAATTTCTCCAATTTATTTTGTGGTTACAGTGAGACACGCTTCTGGAATTGTAGTCCATACGCCGGAGTGGGATGGATGCGTGCATGGGGGAATCCTTCTTCACGTGAGATAAGTGCAAATCTGGGTATCCTGAATTCATTCCGCATTTCTTCAGCAGTAGATATAAATCTGGATATTCGAGGTACAATCGTAAATGACCGTTTTGACGGCGAACTGGGTGGATGTAAGGAAGAAGGACTTTTTGCAGCCACCGTGGGAGTAACTTATAAGTTTCCCAAACGCGGATGGAATGGCAGCCATGCAATAGTTATGTATGATAATGATGCACTGAATGATCTCCGCGAAAAGATGAATGCACTGAGTACAGAAAATGCACGCCTTCAACAAGCTATTGCAGATGGAAATCAAAATGAAGCAGAAACAATTATCAAGAAAATGGAAGTAGCTGCACCAAATCTGGTTACATTCAAGATAGGCAAAAGTGATTTGAGCAAAGAAAATCGCGTAAACCTCGGCTTCCTGGCTAAAGTAATCAAGACTACAGATCCAAATGCCGTTTATACCATTACCGGCTATGCCGATGCAGAAACAGGGACAAATACGATCAATACCCGCCTGAGCAGGGAGCGTGCACAGGCTGTTTATGATTGTCTGGTAAAAGAATATGGCATTTCGCCCTCACAACTCCGCGTAGATCATAAAGGTGGCATAGATAATATGTTCTATGATGATCCACGCCTTAATCGGATAGTCATAACTCGCAATGAATAATGAACATATAGAGAGATTTAATATTAAATGGAATAATGCTTATGTATAAAAAAGATATAAAGAAGAAAGTTTATATAGCTCCTATTGTAAAAAAACAACAGATACTATTGGAACAAGTGATTGCTGCCGGATCTAAAAAGATAAGCAGTTATGGAGATGTTCAGCATGAATGGACTGAAGAAGATATTTATAATGAAGAATATTATACTATTGACTAATCTGATTAATCATCAAGAAATTAATTGAAAGATAAAATGAGAAGAAGAAATTTATTTAATATTTCATTTAGATTTTTGCTGTTTACAGGAATTTTCCTATCATCTTGCAGCAAGAATGATTTAGAAAAAGAAAATATTGCATCCGCAACGCGTATGCTTACTTTTAATGTCAGCCAAAGTTTCAATGAAAATCCGGATGAATCAGCTCGCGGCCTTTCTGTAAAGCCTGATACTGTTCATCAACAATTTGATATGGGATTAGAAGTAGAAGCCTTTGTAGAGGAAGACAAAACGGATAAATCACGTAGTAATATAGAGACAATTGCTGCCGGAACAAAAGTATTGGCATTCGTTATTGATGCAGTTTATAGTAAAATCTATAGAATACAAGAACTAGAGGTAACTAGTGACAATAAACTTATTTGTGAAGTACCAGATTTTGCAACATATATTGTATTCTATTCTTATAATAGCACAGATCTGATGCCATCAACAACTTTGAAAGAAGGTGATAATATATCAGCAGCAAGTGGAAAAAGAAATATGGAACAATATACTACAGATGTGATATGGGCTAAAACAGAATTAATCACTACCAATACAACAAATTTAGGAACCATAAAATTTGCTCATCTTTTTTCCAGAGCCAGAATATGCCTGCATTGTGATATAGGAATTTCAGGATTCACTTCTGTTTTGAATAACTCCGGATGGTTAATGGCTGCCGTTGATATGATAAATGGAAATGCAGGAGCTGTTGAAGGAAATAGAAGTAGTCTCCATTTAGATAGTAATGAATTTACTTCGCCGCAAACAATTATATATTCATCTTATAAGACTTTAATTCCTAGTTCCAGATTGTGGGGACAATTAAATCTTATTATTAATAACACAGGAATAACCAGAACCATAGGAAATATTAATTGCAATTTTAAAGCAGGCTATAGCTATACCATTCATGTTAATATAAAAAATAACAAAATTGTAGCAGGATGGACACCCAATTATTTTCAATGGGATGCAAAAGCCCCTTTCCTTCCCAATAAAATCCCAACTTCGGGAGATGATTCATATCATAGTGACAATACCAACAGTGCTAAAAATTCATGCATAGGATGTCCTAGTTTTGAAGATGCCCAAAGAATGCTTAACAGTGGCGTCTATTGGGATGACAAAGGTCCATCATGGACTGCTTATGATGGCACTTCCTATTCTACAGGTTTTTGGGTAATGAAAAAAAGCAAATGGGGGGGGATACAGGAAATATCACGCAGGGTAAAAATATTCCGGTAAATAAAGCAGATAATACACAACGTTATTCAGATGATTATGTATTTCTTCCCGCATCAGGATTTATAGCACAAACCACTCTGGTTGCCGTTGGCGAGGGAGCACGTTACTGGGTTTTTGGACAATATAACTTAGTATTTTCAAATACTTATGCATCCATTAATTATCCAACTCCGCTATACTTCGGAAGTAGCGTGTGTCGTTTCTAAAATTGAGCAAAAACTTTCAATACAATTCTAATCCTGAATTCTGTATATGATCTTTATTATTGCCTAGTAAATGAATATAGCATTTTCTAGGCAATATTTCATAAAGATAATAAAAGTGATATAGGCAATATTCCATGCCAACCAATGCCTTAAGAAAAGTGATAATAGCATGCAATTAATAATAAATGAAGAGATTTATTTAAAATCAAACAGAACAATAATTATGTATGAGAAAAAGTTAGAAAAAAAAATCTATAAAACTCCTGTCATAACAAAACAACAGATAATATTAGAGCAAGTCATTGCTGCTGGCTCCTATATAAAAAGTACTTCTGAAGTAACAGAACATGAATGGATTGAGGAAAGTATTGATAATGGTGATGTCATCATATTCTAAGTATTATCAAATAAATTCAAAATATCAATTAACAAATTTATTAGAAATGAAGAAAAAAGCAGGAAATTTCTTTAATGTATTATTCAATAGTTTGCTCTTTGCAGTTATTATTTTATCATCTTGCCATAAGGATGGTCTGAAAAAAGAAAATATTGCATCCGGAACCCGAATTTTAAGATTTAATGTAGGACAAGGTTTTGATGAAGATACAAGAGAGCAGAATCGTAGCTTTTCCGGAAAGAGTGATATTATTTATCAGAAGTTTAGTGACGGTATGGAAATTGAAGCTATCATAGAACAGGACAAAGAAATAAACTCGCGCATCAATACTATAGAAACAGTTGCCATCGGAACAAAAGTGTTAGCAATTATTATAGATGCATATACCAATGATATCTATAGCATACATCAGTTAGAAGTGGAAAGTGACGGGAAATTAAGTTGCGAAGTTCCTAATTCCACTGTGCGAATTATATTCTATTCTTATAATAGTTCCGAAATGCCAACAACAAATTTAGAAATTGGTGACCATATTGATACAACTAAGGAAAATATTGAAGAATACACAAAGGATGTAATGCGATTTGAAACCCAAAATATTGAACCTGAAGATACTAATTTAGGGAAAGTAATATTTAAACATTTATTTTCCAGAGTCAGAGTATGTATGCATTATGACGAAGGTGTTTCATCATTTAAGACTACATTAGAAAATTGTCCGTGTGCAACTGCCCGAGTCAATATTATCAAAGGCAATATATATCCCAACCACACGAATGTGACAATTCCAATAGATTCTGATGAGGGCATTGCGCAGGAAGTTGCATATTCATCCTATAAAATTATAATTCCAGTAGAAGGTACAATGCCTATTCAATTAAATATTACTGATATTAATGGCACTTCACTAACAAATAAACACATTATATTTCATGGAATCCTTTTGCCTGGTCATAGTTATACTATACATGTCTATGTAAAAAAAGATACTGGAATTATTGAAGGATGGGGACCAGGTTATTACCAGTGGGATGCAAAAGCTTTATATGAACCGGGAAATATTCCATCTGCCGGAGACAATGCATTTTACAATACAGGATCAAGTCTGGCTAGTAATTCATGTATTGATTGTCCCAGTTCACAAGATGGATGTAGAATGATTGCTTCAGGTGTATATTGGGATGATAATGGTCCCACCTGGAAAGGCGATGATGGAAATACATATACCAGTGGACTATGGGTAAAAAAGAAAAGTCAATGGGGAAATTTAGAATTGGAACTATCTGAACCAAAAGTTGCGACAGATGAACAACGTAATTCCGGTGATTATGTATTCTTACCGGCATCTGGTTACATTGTTGATGGCAAATATGAAGGTTTTGGTGAAGTAGGATTATATTGGACCAATACACCCGATATGAGTAGATATGGGGCTTTATGCCTTATGTTTACTTCATATTCAGTAAGCATTAGAATTGCTCATCGCCAAGGAGGGTACAAGTCATGGTACTTTCCAAACGACTAAGTGCAATATTTTTATAATATATATAAAGGCTTTACACAAATTGATTTCATTTTGGCGTAGAGCCTTTTTCATTTTCAAATTTTAGATGATAAAAAGAATGGAATTAAGTAAATGTGCTTCTTTTATTCTAAAAATAAAGCATGCTTCTCAATTCATACCGTTTCCACTTTTTCTTTTTATAATGCTGCATCATTATCTGCATAATCTTTACATCCACAGACAGAAAATAAACAGCTGAAAACATGGTTAGCAACCACCATCCATATTCTATCCACATAGCAAAGTTATGAATGAAATAATATAGAGGATAGTACCACTCTCAATAAAAGGCAAGCCCCAGTATAAACTTCCAGATAAGTTTTACAGCAAAAGGATAGAAACAGAAAAATGAAATGGAAAAATCCCCTCATCCCTACCATCTCCATATACTTTTATGTGCATTTTTTTGTTTTTTTCAAAAAAAATACCGTATTAATAGTACAGATTAGATCAATTTGTCTCTATAGATGTAGGTATTTTCTCTGACAGATACAATGAAGTAGTCGTGTTTACACAGAAAAGAGAAAATCTTCCATTTTTTTCTTTAGATCACATATCTGTGAAGATATGAAAGCTTATATAGTTTAAACTGCACCAAGAAGGGCAGTATTTATGAAAAGAATTATGAATAGAAGGACCTTCGTCTGGGAAGATAGAGGAAGCCTTCTTTATGAAAAAAGAAAAAAGGAAAGAATAGTTCTGTTTATTCTGACTACTTGGTGAAGATATGGAAATATTTTGAATTTTAAATAGAAAAGAAAAAAAATGAAAAAGACTTTTTTATGTGCAGTTATATTTGCTCTGGTTTCCGGAAGTGTATATGCACAATCAGGTGACATTGGAAACAATGAAGAAGGAAGTGACAAGCACAGAGTAGAGACAAACCGGTTTTGGGATAACTGGTTTATTAGTGTGGGTGGAGGTGCCCAAATCTATTTTGGCGATCACAATAAGCAGATGAATTTCGGTGACCGACTATCCCCTGCTTTGGACATAGCGGTAGGAAAATGGTTCACACCCGAAATAGGAGTACGATTGATGTATAGCGGTCTGTCTATCAGTGGCGCTACACAAAACGGCGCTCATTCTAATGGAAAACCTATCAGTGGAAAGCCACAGGATGGACACTGGCTGACAGAACAGAAAATTGACTTCTTTAACCTGCATGAAGATGTGATGTTTAATCTTTCCAACGTATTTTATGGAAAGAATGAATCCCGATTCTGGAATTGCAGCCCATATGTGGGACTAGGATGGATGAGAGCTTGCGAACATCCAAGTGCAAATGAAATGAGTGCAAATCTAGGCATATCAAATTCATTTCGCATTACATCTGCGTTTCATGCCAATCTAGATGTTCGCAGTACAATGGTACATGATCGTTTTGATGGAGAAACAGGCGGACGAAAGAAAGAAGGGCTACTCACAGCAACAGTAGGAGTAACATACAAGTTTCAAAAATGAAATTGTGATTAAAGAATAGCAATATACAATCATGTTTTCTTGAATTAATTTCAAGCAAAAAATGAATGTGACTAGTATAGAATATATACAATCAAAATAAAATAAGAATCATGGATAAAAAAGAAATTAAGAAGAACATTTATCATGCTCCTGTTATAACTAAACAACAGATAGTATTAGAGCAAGTAATTGCTGCCGGATCTAGAAAACTAAGCACTGATGAAGCAGAAGCGATACAACATGAGTGGATAGAAGAAGAAATGAATAATGATTATCAAACGATAATCTAAGCAATCAATGAATGAGTCAATGAATTAATGAAAAGACAAAATGAAAAAACAAAATTTATTCAATAGATTAGCAGGAACTTTGCTGCTTGCAGGCATTTTTCTATCTGCTTGCAGTAATAATGATTTAGAAAAGGAAAATTCCTCAACCGGCACTCGCATGCTGACTTTTAATGTGAGCCAGAGTTTTAATGACAGTTCAGATGAACCGGGTCGCGGACTTTCTATAACACCTGACACTATCAACCAAAAGTTTGATATGGGATTGAGCATGGAAGTGATAGTAGAGGAAGACAAGAAAGGCCAAGCCCGCAATACGACAGAGGCAGTTGCCGTAGGAACCAAAGTTTTGGCATTCGTTATTGACGCACAGGCAAATGAGATTTATAGGATACATCAATTAGAAGTTACAAGTAACAATAAGCTGATTTGTGAAGTACCGAACAGAGAAACCTGGGTTGTATTCTATTCCTATAACAGTACTACAGAAATGCCAACTACAAATTTACAAGAGGGTGACAAGACTACCAGTGTCAGCATACAAACTGAAGCATCTACCAAAGATTTGATATGGGCAAAAACAGAATTGATCACTAGCGCATCAACTAATCTGGGATCTATAAAATTCAGCCATCTTTTTTCAAGAGTAAGGATATGTATGAACTGTGATATTGGCATTTCGGGATTTCAGACTAATTTTAGTAATTGCAAATATCAACAGGCAGCCATAGATGTAATTAATGGAACTGCCTCACCTTTTGGCGCAAGAAGTAATATCCAATTAAATAGTGACTATTTCAATTCTCCACAAACTACTATATATTCGTCATATGATCTTGTAACTCCCACTGCCGATATTACAGGACAACTAAATATCACTAATATCAACAATACGGCAATAAGTAGAACGATAATAATCAGCAATGCTGTGTTTCAGGCAGGACATAGTTATACAATTAATGTGAAGATAAAAAATGATAAGATCGTAAATGGATGGCAACCATATTATTATTTATGGGATGCAAAAAACCGCTTCCGCCAGATATAACTAATGATCGGTGGCCTAAGCCGGGAGATGATGAATACTGTAACGGAACAGATATTGCTATATATTCCTGTAAAGGATGCCCAAGCACAGAAATTGGGGAAAAGATAATTACTAATGGTGCTCTTTGGGATAATAATGGACCGTTATGGACAGCTTATAATGGAACTTCGTATACTACAGGCATTTGGATATTGAAAAAGGAGAAATTAGTATATGCAGGAGAATATGAGGAAGGGAATGAGGTCATCATGGAAAAAGCAGAAGAAATACACCGTAATTCAGATGATTATGTATTTCTTCCGGCAGCGGGCGGTTTTGCCCAAAAAGGCTATTATGGAGAAATGGAGTTTGGTATTTCTGTTGGATCGGGAGCAGCTTATTGGCTTGATAAAGGAACTTATTTTAGATATTTTATTCATGATGAATATAGCACCATATTTATTCAAAAGAATCTTCCCATTGAGTTTGGCAACAACATATGGAATTATTAAAACTAAAGAATATACAATCTATTAATTAATACTATTAATAAAGCTGGCAGAGCATTTTAATTCTGTCAGCTTTTTTATTATCAAACAATCATGCGTTGACAGCAATAACCATCCATATTCTATCCACATAGCAAAATAATGAATGCAATAGTTAAAGTGACAATACCTATCCAAAAGAACAAGGCAAGCATCAACATAAACTTCCAAATAAATTCTACGGCAAAAAGAGAAAAACGGAAATATTAAATAAAACTTCCTCATCCCTACCATTTCCATAGACTTTTATTCCTCTTTTTTTGTTTTATTCAAAAAAATACGCTATTAATAGTACAGAATATATCCATTTGCCTCTATTTATGTAGATATTTTCTCTCTAGGATGCAATGACATCCACCGATTACACAGGAAAGGAGAAAATTTTTCATTTTTTCTTTAGATGACATATCTGTGAAGATATGGAAGTTTATATAGTTTAAACTGCCGCAAGAAAAAGGCAGGATTTAGAAAAGATATGAAAAGAAGGATCAGAGTCTGGGAAGATGGGAAAAATCCTTCTTTTGAAAATACACGGAAGAAAAAGAAAAGATGAAAGAGAAAAAAACTACATAAGCTTTCTGCTGAATCCGGTCAATCCGGAAGACAGGCAGAAATATTTTGAATTTAAATAGAAAGAAAAAAATGAAGAAAACTTTTTTTGTGCAGCCTTGCTTCTATTGGCTGCCGGAAGTGCGCGTGCGCAAGCCTCGGACACAGCAAACAGTGAAAGTGGCAATGACAAGCACAAGGTAGAGACAAACCGGTTTTGGGATAACTGGTTCATTAGTGCGGGCGGAGGAGCCCAAGTGTATTTCGGCGATCACAACAGACAAATGTCGTTGGGTGACCGCCTATCCCCTGCTTTAGACATAGCCGTGGGAAAGTGGTTTACACCCGGAATAGGCGTGCGCCTGATGTATAGCGGGCTATCGCTGAAAGGAGCTACGCAGAACGGATCGCACACCAATGGCAAACCCATTGATGGAAAACCATGGGATGGATACTGGCTGAAAGAACAGAAGTTCGATTTCTTCAACCTGCACGGTGATGTGATGTTCAATTTCTCCAATTTATTTTGCGGTTACAACGAGACGCGTTTCTGGAATTGCAGTCCGTATATCGGGCTGGGATGGATGCGTGCATGGGAAAATCCCAGTTCGCGTGAGGTAAGTGCAAATATCGGTATCTTTAATTCTTTCCGCATTTCTTCGGCAGTAGATATAAATTTAGATCTTCGCGGCACACTGGTGAATGACCGTTTCGACGGGGAGATAGGTGGACGTAAAGAAGAAGGACTTTTTGCCGCCACAGTGGGACTGACTTACAAATTCCCCAAACGCGGATGGAACCGCAGCCGCACAGTAGTAATGTATGACAATGACGCACTAAACCTCCTACGCGAAAAGATGAATGCATTAAGTGCTGAAAATGCACGCCTGCAACAAGCCATCGCAGAAGGAAATAGACAAGCAGCAGAAACGATCATTAAGAAAATGGAAGTAGCTGCCCCCAACCTAGTAATATTTAGCATTGGCAAAAGCGAGTTAAGCAAAGAAAATCGAGTGAACCTGGGTTTTCTGGCAAAAGTAATCAAAACGACTGACTCTAATGCCGTATACACCATTACCGGATATGCTGATGCAGGAACAGGAACAGATGCCGTCAATGCCCGCCTGAGTCAAGAACGCGCACAGGCAGTTTATGACTGTTTGATAAAAGAATATGGCATTCCAGCATCACAACTCAGCGTAGACCACAAGGGAGGCGTAGACAATATGTTCTATGATGATCCACGATTGAGCCGTGCCGTAATAACCCGCAATAAGCAATAAAGAAAATAAAAATGTATTTAAAATTAAATGGAACAACAATCATGAAGAAAAAAGTGATAGAAAAAGAATTCTATAAGGCTCCTTCTTTTCAAAAACAACAAATAATATTGGAACAAGCAATTGCTGCCGGATCTCCACAAAACAGTAGAGGAGAAGTGATGCATGAATGGAATGAGGAAGAAACTAATGCTGATAATGAAATCAACTTCCCAACATATCTATTATAAATCAACCCATCAATTAATAAACTCATTAGAAAAATAAAATGAAAAGACAATATTTCAAGAATTTATCATTCAGCCTCTTATTGTTTGCATATGCTTTTTTGTCATCCTGCACTAATGATGAAACAGAAACAGAAAAAATAATATATGAAGGCCGAACCATGACCTTTGATGTCAGCCAAAGTTTTAATGAAAGTCCGGATGAACAAACGCGTGGATTCTCAGAAAAATCGGACACTGTTTATCAGGAACTTATTAATGATTTGAAAATTGCGACCGTTGTAGAGCAAGATAAAGCAACAAATTCCCGTGTCCTGACAGAAACAGTTACCGAAGGGACAAAAGTATTGGCATTTATCATAGAAAAATCATCAAACAGAGTCTATAAGATAGAGGAGTTGGAAGTAAGCAATGATCATAGGCTGACTTGTGAAGTTCCTAATGTCAATGTAGAAATAGTTTTCTATTCGTACAACAGCACAATAGTTCCTACCACCATCTTGTCCGAAGGCGATTATATTTCATCGGAAACAGCCATTAATACTGAGTATGTAAAATCAACCTATAATGCACATACCCCTAATGGTCTTGATTTAATATTTGCCAAAACCGGAACAATAACCCCCAACGATTATGATTTGGGAACAATAACCTTTAAACATTTATTCTCAAGATATAAAGTACGTTTCCACTATGACCAAGGCGTTAAATCCTTTCAGGTTAACGCATCAAGCATTTCAGCTTCCGGAGCAGAAATCAGCATTAATACGGGAGAATATCTAGAT
>Ga0192244_10340_pt1 | contig 18932 bp, 18 predicted proteins | sample Koala_Koa27_L3_FD_131234 | JGI IMG/M metagenome (GOLD analysis project Ga0192244, IMG submission 131234) | Enriched cells from koala feces incubated with labeled cellulose particles, San Francisco Zoo, California, United States - Koala_Koa2-7_L3 ... | reverse complement strand
ACAGTTATGGGGCTAAATCATATAATGATTGGAGATAATTTTAATGCACATGCTCGCCTAAAATTACGAGCGTTTGACAGTTATGAAGGCCAAGAATATTCCCCATCTGTAAAAATAGGAAATAACTTTTACGCTGGAACAGACTGCCATATAGGAACAATTGGCTGTATTACAATAGGCAATAATGTGACTTTAGCATCAAAAGTTTGCATTATTGATCATTCACATGGTATAGGAGATTATTCTGATATAAATATACCTGTATTAAAAAGGCGATTGGGTAAAAAGGGCAGTATCTCAATTGAAGATAATGTTTGGATTTGTGAAGGAGCCATTATTCTATCTGGAGTAAAAATAGGTCAAAACTCAATTATTGGAGCAAATGCAGTCGTTACACATAATATTCCTGCAAATAGTATTGCAGCCGGTATACCAGCTAAAGTAATCAAAAAGCTTTAAATATGACGTTTTCAATCGTAATCCCTACATATAACGGTGCAGAGTTTGTAGAACAAGCCTTACAATCAGCACTATCTCAAACTCGTGCTGCAGATGAAATCATAGTCTCTGATGATAACTCTACCGATAAAACACTAACAATCTGTCAGAAATATGCAGAGCGAATTAAAATATACGCTAACCCTAAAGGGCCTTCTGGCTTTGTTAACGGATGGAACAATGCTATTTCAAAAGCAACAGGTGACTTTATATCAATTCTTCACCAAGACGATATAATGCAACCTGATTTCCTAAAAGAAATAGAAATGGCCTTAAACATCTATCCTGATGTAAAACATTTGTTCGTACCTTGCAATTATATTGATGGTACTGGAAAAAGTCTACAAGAGCCTGATTATTGTACAGGAGAAATAAAAAAATATAATGGCAGAGAGTATGTAAAAGCTTATCAAACTATAGGCCATCCACATATCCATCGATGTCCTGGAGTTGTAACCCATCGTGATATTTTTAAAATCTGTCCATATCGGAAAGAAGCCGGACATATTGCAGATGATGATTTTTTTTATCGGGTGGGACAATATACTGACGTAGTAGGAATTTTAAAACCATTAGCATCCTACCGACTACATCAGAAATCAGAGACTGGCCATTTAAGCAACAATTTATTAATACAACGACTGGCTTCTGATTATATTTATCAGCTATCTCATTTTTCAGGAAATAAAAATTTCGACAATTCTGCCCTAAAATATTTTCAAAGGAATGCAATGCATTTTGCATTTAATGAATTTTTTATGGGAATAAAATATGCAGAAATTAGAACCCAAGAAAAAGGGAAAAACGATTTAGCCATTTTAAAACATAAATTCAATATTACATTGCCTTTAAAAATAAAAGTATTCTTCTTTCTGGAAAAGACATTAGGACGTACAATTTTGTCACAAATATGCAACTCCATAAAATTTTGATTGGCATTCCCTGCCTACTGACTGGCGGTACAGAAATACAGACCCTCAACTTGGTACAGGCCTTGGTTAAAGGGGGACATCGAGTAGTCACTGTATGCTATTTTGAATTCAGTGGGGAGATGGTTTACCGCTTTCAACAAGCAGGAAGTGAGGTCGTTTGTTTGAGTAAAACCGGATGCCGTATCGGGGGATGGAAAGGAATGGTATTTCTCTACAAAGGACTTCGGAAAGTGTTAAAACAATATCGGCCAGAAGTGGCACATGTGCAATATATGGCACCAGGAGCTATTCCGATACTTCTGTTACGTGTGTTAGGCATGCGCCAGATTATAGCAACTGCCCACACTTCTGCCGACATTTATTCAAGCTTAAAATTAGTACACTTCGTTCAACGGCACTGCGTACGGGCATTTACCTGCATCACGGAGTTGGCGGAACAATCGTTTTTCGGGAGTTCTCAACTATATACAGAACAAACTCAATTAAAAAGGCGAAATCATTTCACTATATATAATGCATTGCCTACTACTATATCTATATCACAGCAAGCTAAAAGCCACGAATGTCCATTGAGTATTGGAGTAGTCAGCAGGCTGGAGACTATCAAAGGGATGGACTTAGTGATACCGGCTTTTGCCCGTATTAAAACACAGCATGAAGAAATGCGACTGCTAATCGTTGGTGACGGAACATTGCGTAGGCAAATGGAGAGACAAGTGCAGGAAGCCCATTTGGAAGAAGCTGTAGAGTTTGCAGGAAGGCAGCCACAAGAAAAACTTCAAAACTATTATGATCGCATTGATATCCTGCTAATGCCTTCGCGCAGCGAAGGATTCGGACTGACAGCCATTGAAGGGATGGCACGGGGCTGTGTGGTAGTAGCCGCACGTACCGGTGGTTTGCCGGAAGTGGTGAAAGACGAAGTAGTGGGATTATTACACAAGCCAGAAGATGTGAGCGATTTAACAACCCACATAAATAGACTGATTGAGCATCCTCAATTGTGGAAGCAATTTTCGGAGCAAGCTACCGGATATGTACAGCGATTCAGTCTATCCTGTTTCAGTCGGTTATTCAACGACCTTTATCTGAAAATCTCTTCCCGATAATAATCTTCTTATCGCATGATAATACTGAATTATCTATACTTTCTGATTATCACACTGCTAGGATACAAATGGTTGTCCGCATCGAGCGGTTCCATGGTTAATCCGCTGAACAAAGAGGAGCGAATGATGATGGATGGTCCGGAGATGTTCTGGGTTTTGACCTTTTCGACAGGCTTGCTAGCTTTTTCAGCACCCGGTGCATTGGACTTAATGGCTATTCGCTTACTAGTACTGGAAGTGTTCTGCCTCATCGGACTATTGTTTGTATGCAAACGCAGGCCACAATGGACAGCTGCCTCTGTAGTTTATGCCATATTTATTTTCTGGCTGATACTCGGCCTCGTGTACTCACCCGCCCCGGGATATGGTTTCAGAGTTATCTTGAAATACCTCTATCCGTTATTGATTATGCTGCTTGCATCGACAGTCGTACGAGATACAGAAGTTTTTCTCAAAGCAGGACTGGGTGCGCGAATGGTAGCACTCGTAGCGTTAATAGTGGCTTTTATTCCCATGCTGGAGGGAACACTTTTTCCTGGAGTATTCTGGTACGGAACGGCAAGAGCCATTAACTTCATATCTATCTGCATATTCTCGCTGGCACTGTTCTACTATACGGACGAAAAAAAGAAAAACTTGTTTTATACCATTCTGTTTATGCTGCCTTGCTTTGTCTGGGTATTCCGAACCAGTATCATGGGAACAACTTTGGCTTTTGCAATTTTCTATTTCTTCCACTATAAACTGAAATCATTACCGGTTGTTTTTGGCGTCTTACTACTGTTTATAGTCGCAGTGTTTACGATTCCATCTGTAAAAGAAAAAATGTTTTTTGATGATAACAATGCCAATGCCTCACAACTAAGAAGCGGAGAGATATCTACCGACAATATAAATTCGAACGGACGCTTTGCCATGTGGGAATGGTCTCTAAAACATTTTTATGAAGGGAAAGAACTGACCGGAACAGGAACCGGAAATCTGCAAGAAACATTTTATGCCATCAGACATCCTTTTGGTACAATCCGAATTGTACATTCGGATTACGTGCAAATGTTGTGTGACAATGGATTGATAGGACTTGTCTTATTTGGAGGTAGCTTTTTAATATTAATCTTTCACAGCTTTTATGTTTACCAAAACAAACATCACCATACAGGTATCAAGATTTGTGCCATTGTGGCCGGGGCTTCAGCTGGTGGAGTGTTGCTGACTATGATGACAGACAATGTGATTAACTACTCCATGGCAACCATTTCTTATCCGTACGGATTTTACGGCATGATGTTGGGTATGATGGCTAAAGAAAGGGAAGGATAATGTTCTTTAATTCGTTTGAATACATTGTATTCCTGATTGTCATTTTTCTGTTTACATTATTGACAAACAGAGAAAAGACATTACAAATAAGAAACGGTGGATTATTAATTGCATCGTATTATTTTTATGCACAGCTCCATGCATATTTTGTCATCCTTTTGGCTTACACCACATTGGTAAACTTTGTGTGCGGCAAGTGGATAATGCATAACCGGAAAAACAATAAAAACACAAAAATTCCGACTGTGATTGCCATCATTCTTTCACTGGCTATTCTCGTATTTTTTAAATATGCGTATTTTTTTGAGGCATCCATTATTTTGCCGGTAGGATTGTCATTTTTCACATTCCAAGCATTATCTTATACAATAGATATTTACCGGGGAAAAATAGAAGAAGAGAAAAACATTCTGCACGTAGCCCTTTTTATTGCATTTTTTCCTACATTACTGTCAGGACCCATTGAACGGGCACGTAACCTGATTCCCCAATTGCACCAACCTACCCCTATAAGCTGGGACAGCGTATTATGTGGCGGGCGTCTTTTCATTTGGGGGCTTTTTAAGAAAGTAGTAATAGCCGACCGCCTCGCAGAATATGTAGACTGGGCCTACAGCAGCGCCAATACCCAAACCGGCAGTACCCTGGCGATAGCAGCCCTGTTCTACAGTTTTCAAATCTATTGTGATTTCAGCGGATATGCGGATATGGCTATAAGTAGTGGTAAAATATTGGGGTTCAATATTATGCAGAATTTTAAATTTCCCTATTTTGCCAATACAATCAAAGATTTCTGGCGCAGATGGCATATATCGTTAACTTCCTGGTTTACTGAATATGTATATATTTCGATGGATGGCAATAGAGTCAGCCAAGCAAGATGGATTGTAAATATAACTACCGTATTTCTACTAAGCGGGATATGGCATGGAGCAGCTTTAGGATTTATAGTATGGGGAGCACTACATGCCGTGCTTTATCTGATAGAACACTTCTGTAAACTGGAACGCCCCTACTTTTTAAATCAGATTATTGTATTCATGTTGGTCTGCCTGGCTTGGATTTTTTTCCGTATTGAAGATTGTTCGAACGCATGGCATATCATTACCCGAACCTGTACAGACATTATTTCTCCCATAGGTTTAGGAAGTTCGGCTTTCAGCACCTTGTTAACAACAGGGCTATTGGTATTCTTTATAATCCGGGAGCACCTGATATATAAAGAAAAATTACCGCAAAGATATGCCATTGAATATGTACTGTTAATATTAGGAATCGGTTTATTCGGTGTCTCTTCTGACCAATTTGTTTATTTCCAGTTTTAAAAACTATGAAAAGAATAATTTCCATTGTTCTGTTTATCGTGCTACTTACCTGCCTGGATCGTGGTATTGGCTATGGAATTAATGAAGGTTTGAACCGTTATTTCGGATTAAACCAAAATGCGGACATTCTATTCATAGGGCATTCCCATCTGATGTTGGCTGTTGACAAACGTCTGTTTGAACATAAAACAGCAATGACAGTCTCTAAATATTGTAGAGAAGGCGTCAATGTTTCGGACCGCTACATAATGTTGAAGCAATTTTTATCATTACCGGATAAAGACTCTTTGAAAGTGGTGTTTTATGGTGTAGACCAATTCATGTTTACCGGTAAGGGACTAAGTAAAAACTCCTATAAATTGTTCTATCCATTCATGGATAACCCGACAATGGATACGTATATCCGGAAATCAACAGACCGTTACGACTACTGGCTCCATAAATTGGTTTGCTGTACACGTTATTCGGATGCCCTTCTTAACAGCCCCATACGTGGATGGATGCATAATTGGAGTAACTATAAAATAGGGAATCTGAATGTTGATGCACTACAAGAGCAGATAAAACGGGGAGAGCAAAGACATATACAATTTGAGCAGGATCTGATAGATGATTTTGAGAAAACCCTTGAATTGTTAAAACAGAAAGGAATTACAACCATTTTAGTAAATACTCCGATAGCAAAGGTTTTGAATGAATATGAACCTATGAAATACAAAAAATTCATAGAGTATATACAGAGTAAAACAGACTCCTCATCTGTTTATTTTTGGGATTTGAATCCAAAATATGCCGACAAATACGAACTATTCTACGACCCAATACATTTGAATATAAAAGGACAACAGGTAATAAATGACGTTCTGATTAATAAATTTCTCGTATTTTTAAAGAATCATGATTTCAGTCGTAATTCCTCTATACAATAAAGAACAAAGTATTGCATCCACTCTTCGAACGGTCTTAAATCAAACTTATCAAGACTTTGAAATAGTTATAGTAAATGATGGCTCTACAGACCATAGCGTGGATGAAGTGAAAAAAATAAAGGATAATCGTATCCGCTTGATTCATCAAACCAATGCTGGCGTTTCGGCAGCACGCAACCGTGGAATAGAAGAAGCGAGAGGAGAATATATTGCATTCCTAGATGCTGATGATGAATGGAAGCCTGAATATTTACAAACACAATATGGACTTACCCTAAAATATCCTGAGTGTAGCGTATTTGCCTGTAATTATGAATTCAAAAATACAGAGGGAAAAGTAACGCCAACCATTATTCGAAAACTACCCTTTGAAGGCGAGGATGGCATCCTTTCCAATTATTTTGAAGTAGCCAGTTGCTCACATCCACCTATTTGCTCTAATTCTATTATGGTAAAAAAATATGCGATACAATCAATTGGAGGATTTCCTATCGGCATTAAATCGGGAGAAGATTTACTCACATGGGCACGCCTAGCCTGCAAATATTCTATCGCATTCAATGCCATCCCATTAGCTACATTTGTCTTTGACGAACAACATCTTAACGAAGACCAACGCCGACGAATGCCTGAAACGATTGATTTTGTAGGTAACGAATTAGCACTATTATATACAAAGCATCAATATATTATTGATTTTAAAAGCTATGTAGGATTATGGCACAAAATGCGGGCACGTATTTTTATGTCAAAGCATAACCGTAAAAAGGCATTATACGAGTGCATTCATGCTTTGCACTATTCTTTAACACTGAAACTTTTTGTTTTTTTAATTCTATCACTGATGCCTTACCGTTTTATTGATTATGTATTCAAAAAAATAACATGAAAATAGTAGCTTTACACACAGATTTCCGTATATATTGGCCGGCACGTTTGCAAACCCTAAATACTGCTTTAAACAAACGTGGAGATACGCTGGAAGTAATTGAAATTGCCGGAGAAGGGAGTCACTATGCTTTCTCAAAAAAGGAACAGCAAACAAGCCTGCCTTGGCATATTCTGTTTCCCCAAGAAAAGCCTGAAAATCTGAAAGGAAATACGATTAAGAGAAAGTTATTCCCTCTATTGGATATACTCAATCCAGACGTTATTATTGCCGGAGCCATAGCCTTTCCATCAGGCGCATTGGCCGTGACATGGGGAAAGAAAAACAATAAGAGAGTGATTGTTTTTGATGATGCCAAAATAGAAGCTGTACAACGAAATCCAATTGTCAACTTCATTAAACAAGCAGTTTATAACGGTGTAGATGCCATGATATATCCTGCACCAGATTGGGAAGAAACCGGAAAATACTGGAATTTCAAGAAAGAACAATTGTTTTGGGGAGTTGATGTCGTAGATAATGATTTTTGGGGATGTCCGTTTGATTTAAAATATAAGTGGGGTAAGTATTTTGTTTCTGTGGGAAGACAAATTCCTAAAAAGAATTATTTTCCAATAGCGCAAGCGTATGTACGTTACCAAAAAGAAATGGGTAATGATGCTTTCGAGTGGGTGCTGATTGGTGATGGACCTGAACATGAACGAATAGTCAAGTTCATTCATAATAATCACTGTGAAGACAAAGTCCATTTCCTTTCATTCCTTTCACAAACGGAATTACCTGCCATTTATCAGCATGCGGAAGCTTTAATTTGTAGTAGTAGTAGTGAAACTTGGGGATTAGTCATCAATGAAGCAATGGCAGGAGGATGTCCTATAATATCCAGTATTCAATGTGGGGCAACTCATACATTGGTACATGATGGTATCAATGGCTTTCAATTTTCATGCGATAACATTGATAAGTTAACTGAATTGATGCTGGCTTACCATAAACTTCCTCAAAATAAGAAGGATGCCATGAAAGAGGCTTCCAAACAAATTATATCCAATTGGGGACTTGACCGTTTTGCGAAAGGATGTTGCGATGCTATCGATTTCGTAAAAATTCAACCTAAAAGGAAAATATCGTTAATAGATAATCTGATAATACGCCTTTGGAAAGGGCGTTATCGACCCATATAATAATCGATGAAAATTTTACTTGTCCACAACGATTACGGCAAGTATTCCGGCGAAGAGGCTGTGGTGGACAGACTGGCGAATATGTGGGCTTCGCATGGACATGAAGTTGTGCAATTGCGACAGTCGACAGCAGGCTACAGAGAAAGCCTGACAGGCAAAATACACGGTTTTCTTGCTGGGTTGTATTGCCCAAGCGGAGCGAAGGCTATGCGGGAAATATTGCAACAGGAAAAGCCGGATGTGGTAAATGTGCACAATCTCTATCCTTTTATTGGTCCGGCTGCACTGTTTGAATGTAAGAAAGCCGGCATGCCGGTGGTGATGACGGTGCATAATTTCCGATTGATTTGCCCCACCGGTCTGTTTATGCGAAACGGAAAGCCATGCGAAGTATGCCTGCGGAATGGAAACGAATGGGGATGCGTGCGGTATAACTGTGAACACTCCCTACTAAAATCGATAGGCTATGCAACACGCAATGCAGTGGCAAGACTGACGAAAGCATATAAGGAGTGTGTGGATGAATTTGCATGCATCACAGACTTTCAACGGGAAAAACTGACAGAAGCAGGATTTCCAGCGAACCGCATAACGGTAATGCCCAACAGCATTGACGCTCCAACCAACTATAGCCCTACAGAGGGACGATATATAGCGTATATCGGTCGCCTGAGTTATGAAAAAGGATTTGACCTGTTGATAACCGTGGCACGGCGACATCCGGAAATACGGTTTTGCTTTGCCGGCGCACAACGTAGTGCCACCAATATGGGAATTCCGGAGAACGTCACCTTTATGGGATATCTGCATGGAACGAAGTTGGAGAACTTTATCAGAAACGCCCGTTTTGTAGTAATTCCCAGCCGATGCTACGAGGGGTTTCCAATGGCTATTCTAGAAGCTGCACAATATGGCAAACCAACCATAGGGCCGAATCATGGAGGATTTACAAAAATTATCGGAGAAGGGGAAGAAGCCATCGGGAGGCTGTTTGCTCCCAATGATGTAGAAGATCTGGAGCGACAGATTGTTACACTTTGGAAAGAGCCGAAAGCAATAGAGCGATTGGGCGCAAAAGCTTTCAGGAAATTGCAGCGGGAATATTCTACAGAAGCGGTGTATGGGAAATGGTATAAGTTAATGACTGATTTAGTACAGAAACATAATGAAACAAATAACCAATAGACTGGCAGGACTGGATATCATACGCTGTGTTGCCATTTTTTCGGTAATAGCAGGACACTTCTTTGTGCTAAACACACCTTTTAGGGAAACCATTTTTGACGCTTCGGGGATGTTTGGACAAGGATTAGTCTATCTGTTATTTAATGCTACAGGAGTACCGTTGTTCATTATGATGACGGGCTATCTGAATGCACATAAAGTAGAATGCAATCGGAAGTATTATAAGGGAATGGGGAGAGTATTGATCTCGTATCTGCTGTTTTCGATCATTACCATCCTATTCCGGAAGTATTATCTACATGAAGATTTTTCGTGGATTCAGTGGGGATTGAAAATACTGGATTTTTCAGCGATTCCCTACGGTTGGTATATCGAAATGTGGATTGGCCTGTATTTGTTAACACCGTTCCTGAACCTGCTGTACAAGGCTATCCCGACTCAAAAACAAAAGCTCATTTTATTGGTGACACTATATACACTGACTGCTTTACCGGACTTACTGAACCGATACGGGCTGCATCTGGTACCGGGATTCTGGCAATCGGTCTTTCCGCTGACCTACTTCTTCATCGGCAGATATATACGAGAGTATTCTCCTGATTTACAGAAAGTTAAATGGCAATGGGGGGGGTAAAAATAGGTATAGCTATCATTATAGCAATATGCGCCATTAATCCAGCATTTACGATGCTATTTGCTAAAGAGCATACCATGATTCAGATAGCAGGAGGATCGAACGGAGTTTTCGGAACTATTGTAGCGGTACTGACCTTTATACTGTTATACAAAATAGATATAAAGAACATACATGTAAAGAATGCATTGGCACGCGTTTCGCTGCTATCGCTAGACATGTATCTGTGCTGCTACATCTTCGACAAGATATTCTATCCCTACTTTATCGAACGGTATTTTATCAATCAAGCCCAATTCGGCATTTATTTTTTCGTCATTGTACCACTGGTATTTATAGCCTCTCTGCTGACAGCACAACTAAAAGAGTGGGCCTTCAAGGCCGTTCTTAAGAAATGAGAACATTCTGACTATGCAAACATATTTCAACATTCGTTACGAATTCGACTACGAATCCGTACAAAGCGCTATTGCCCGCCAGTTGCAAACGGGGGGCGCCGATTACATCTGTGTGGCCGACGGCGTGATACTGAATACGGCCAACTGCCATCCGGACTATCTGAAAGTGGTGAACGGAGGGATGTTCAGCATCTGCGACAGCAGCTATGTGCCCCTGTACCTGAAATGGATTTATGGCACGGACTACAAGCAGTATTGCGGCAGCCAGATTTTTATGGACATTGTGCGAATGCACAAGTACAGGATGATTTTTATGGGGACATCACAATCTACACTGGACGGCTTACGGGCCAACCTGATGAAAGTGAACCGGGAGGTGACCGGCATGCAGTTCATTGCATTGCCCTACAGAAAGGTGGATGAGTTTGACTATAAGGAAATAGCCCGGACCATCGAACAGGACGGAGCCGACATTATCTGGGTGGCACTGGGGGCACCCAAACAGGAAATCTTTATGAGCAAACTGAAGCCATACCTGAAACGGGGCGTAATGATTGCCGTGGGAGCCGCCTTTAAGTTTTACAGCGGGACGGACGTGAAGCGGGCGCCGGAATGGATGGTGAAGCATCATCTGGAATTTATTCACCGCATCTATAAGGAACCCAGGAAACAGCTGAAACGCTGCTGGGGAATTGTGTGGTCGCTGCCCTGGCTGCTGTGGGGAGAATGGAGAAGAAAACAGAGACAGAAACTGAAATGGAGCATCAAATAAAACTAATAGACAGATGAAAACTGCACTTATTACGGGTATTACCGGCCAGGACGGCTCGTTTCTGGCCGAACTGCTACTGGAGAAAGGATATGACGTGCACGGCACCATACGACGGTCGTCGGTGGACTATCGCGAACGCATTGCACACCTGGAAGGGAAAAAAGCATTTCCACCTGCACTATGCAGACCTGGGCGACTCGATGAGCATGATTCAGGTGATTGGGAAAGTGAGGCCGGACGAGGTGTATAACCTGGCGGCACAGAGCCACGTACAGGTGAGCTTTGACTCGCCGGAGTTTACAGCCGACGTGGATGCCACCGGCGTGCTGCGCGTGCTGGAAGCGGTGAGGCAGTGCGGACTGGCCCACACATGCCGCATCTATCAGGCATCGACCTCGGAACTGTATGGCAAGGTGGAAGAGGTGCCGCAGAACGAAAACACGCCTTTCCATCCGTACAGCCCGTATGCGGTGGCCAAACTGTATGGCTACTGGATTGTGAAGGAATATCGGGAGGCGTATGGCATGTTCTGCTGCTCGGGCATCCTGTTCAACCACGAGAGCGAACGGCGGGGCGAGACGTTTGTGACACGCAAGATTACGCTGGCAGCGGCACGCATCAAGCAGGGTAAGCAGGAGAAACTGCTGCTGGGAAACCTGGACTCGCTGCGCGACTGGGGATATGCCCGCGACTACGTGGAATGCATGTGGATGATTCTGCAAAACGACAGGCCGGAGGACTTTGTGATTGCGACAGGGGTGCAGCACTCGGTGCGAGAGTTCTGCTACCTGGCCTTCAAGCATGCCGGCATTGAACTGGAATTCCGAGGGAAGGGCCTGGACGAAAAGGGATATGACAAGGCTACGGGCAACTGTTTGGTGGAAGTGAGCGAGGATTTTTACCGCCCGACGGACGTGGTGAACCTGTGGGGCGACCCCACCAAGGCAAAGGCATGCCTAGGATGGAACCCTAACAAGACCTCGTTTGAGGAACTGGTGAAGATTATGGTGGACGCCGACATGGAGAAGGTGGCCATGGAAAGGATGAAGGAACAGGTGAGCATGAACCTGGCCGAGTATCTGGAAAAAGGAATAGTAAAATAATGAAGAATGAGGAATAATAAAGGACGAAAAATGAGGGAGTGACAAAATGGAGAAAAATTCAAAGATATACGTGGCGGGGCATCGAGGCATGGTGGGCTCGGCCATTGTGCGGGAACTGGAGAGACAGGGATACCACAACCTGGTAACACGGACGCACCACGAACTGGATCTGTGCCGCCAGGAACAGGTGGAAGCCTTTTTTGCAGCAGAAAAGCCAGAATACGTGTTTTTGGCCGCCGCCAAAGTGGGTGGCATCGTGGCCAACCAGAACGCGCTGGCCGATTTTATGTATGAAAACATGATTCTGGAGATGAACGTCATTCACGCAGCCTGGAGGAACGGATGCCGGAAGCTGGAGTTTCTGGGCTCGTCGTGCATCTACCCGAGAATGGCTTCGCAGCCCATGAAAGAAAGCTGTCTGCTGACCTCGGAGCTGGAGAAGACCAACGAGGCGTATGCACTGGCCAAAATTTCGGGGCTGAAGTATTGCGAGTTTCTGAACCGTCAGTACGGAACGGACTACATCAGCGTGATGCCGACCAACCTCTACGGCCCCAATGACAACTATCATCCGGAACACAGCCACGTGCTGCCCGCCCTGATCAGACGCTTCCACGAGGCGAAAGTGCAGGGCCTGGAGAGTGTGACCTGCTGGGGAGACGGCTCGCCCCTCAGGGAGTTTCTGTATGTGGATGACCTGGCCAACCTGTGTGTGTTTCTGATGAACCGGTACAGCGGGAATGAAACGGTGAATGCGGGAACCGGAAAGGAAACCAGCATAAAAGACCTTACGGAGCTGGTGGCGGAAATTGTGGGCTACAAAGGCCGGATAGAATGGGACCCAAGCCGCCCCAACGGAACTCCCCGCAAACTGCTGGACGTGTCGAAAGCCACTGCGCTGGGATGGCACTACAAAACGGAACTGAGAGACGGCATACGCATGGCGTATGACGACTTTCTGCACAACCCGGTGCGTGCGGAGCGGTAGCAAGATGGCGACCGAGGAGAGTATACAACCTACCACATAGACCCATTAAGCGGGCGGTCTGCGAAGATAGCCGCTTGATTTGTTTGTTTTGTTTGAGAGGCTATGCCACATTTGGCATAGCCTCATTTTTTTGATAAAAAAAATGTTATAAGTTTTTGGTCGTTTTCTTTTCATTTAAAAAATTTACCCCTATCTTTGCGTTCACAATAAGAGAACAAAGCGGCCGTTTACTCTTATCACACAAACTAAATTATTTAACTATTAAAAACTACTATCATTATGGGTAAAATTTCACAAGGAATCCTGGGAGGTTTCTCAGGCAAGGTAGGAACTGTTATCGGAAGCAGTTGGAAATCTATTCAGTACATGCGTGCCATCGCCACCAGCGTAAAAGATGCACAGACGGAAAAACAATTGCTCCAGCGGAGCAAGTTCCAGACGTCAATCAACTTTTTGAAAACAGCCACGTCGTTTGTACGTATCGGCTACCGGAACTATGCATACCGGCAGTCGGAATTCAACGCGGCCATGTCGCACATGCTGAGGTTTGCCGTGACGAGCGACGGCGAGCAAGGCACCATCGACTTCGGCAAAACCCTGCTGTCACAGGGCAGCCTGACAACGGCCACGGATGCCGCCGTACAGACGGAAGCCGGCAAGGCCACCTTTACGTGGACGGACAACAGCGACACCGGCAATGCCACCGCCACGGACAAAGTGATGGTGCTGGCCTACAACAAGGACAAACAGGAAACGGTGTATGACACGGCTGCCGCCACCCGTGCCGACGGCACCGCCGAGCTAGTTCTGCCCGCCAGCTGGGCAGACGACGCCCTGGCCATCTACCTGGCCTTCTACAGCGAAGACGGGAAAAGGGTGTCGAACAGCCAGTGCCTGAAAAACGATGCCGCCAGCACCCAGCCGGGCGACGACGGCGACGACGACAGCGAATTGCCGCTGGGATAAAGTAAAGACTAAGTGACGTTCACCACAGAGGACACAGAGGAGCACAGAGTTTTTCACCACAGATTACGCAGATTATCACAGATTATTCCGAGTTGATAATCTATACATTACGAACAATCCTGTGTAAATTCCGTGATAATCGGTGGAATCTGTGGTGAATTGTAGTCCCCCGACAAGGGGACCCTCACCGTGAGCCTGACGGGAGTGCGGCAGACGATGATTATGTACTCGACATCGACGGGAAAGCGACTGGCATCACCGGATGGGTACCGGTGGAGGAGGGGGCGATGTGGAGGCAGGAATGTAGAACTTAACTCTACCCTCGGCTTACGCGTTCTTTACAGAACAACGGTGGCGCCTCGGCATAGTTCAAGCAAGCTTGAATCTGCCCTCGGCTTACGCGTTCTTTGACAGACTGGGAAACGGGAATTTCCAAATAAAGTGGGGAATCCAAATGGTCATTCGGATATTTTTCCTATCTGCGCTTCTGGAACTCTAATTGGAAGATGATATGGAACTATCGGTTAGCAATGTAGACCGCTATTGGAACCTGCTGAAAGACTTGAGCAACGAAATGAAGTTGGACCTGATTGCAAGGTTGAGCAACTCCATGCGCAAAGAGAATAAGAAGGACCATGTATCTGCCAGCCGCTTCTATGGGGTCTGGAAAGATGACGACAGCATGGATGCCGACCGTTTGGCAGCAGACGTCAGCCGCTGCTGCTGAACATGCACATCATGATGGCGGCAGTGTGAAGAAGTCGGTACCACGGGTTAAACCAGATACATGGAAATTCGGTTTTTTATATGTACCTTTGTCCCCAGAGAACAAAAAACAACGACTTATGAAAACATCCGCATTTACCCTTGTGGCAGCCCTTGCTCTGTTGGCAGCCTGCCAACCCGCCTCCCGACACACTACCGTGACCGGCACCCTGACCGGCGTGGAAAGCGATACCCTGCTGGCCACGTATTTCCCTGTATCCGATTTGCAACGCAGGCAAGCAAAAACAGACACGCTGGTGTTGCAACAAGGCAGCTTCAACCTGGCACTGGATGCCGACAGCATTCCGCTGGAAGTATACCTGCGTCCACTGCCCGGCAACGAGAACTCGCCGGCAACCATGAAGCACATTGGAGTGGTGGCCTTCCCCGGACAGACCGTAAAGGTGGAAGGCTCACTGGACGACTACCAGGTAACAGGCAATGAATTCCACAAGGCCTATCAGGCAGTGAAACAACAACGCGCCCCCTATGAAGCCCAACTGAATGCCATCGCACAGGCTGCCATGCAGATGCAACAGGACGGCAGCATGACGGAAGAACGCATGGACTCGCTGCAGAAGCTCTACCGCCCAGCCTACGAAAGTCTGTTGAACGTGCAGAAGGAATACATCGGTCAGCACCTGGACGAGGATGTGTCGGTGTACCTGCTTTCAAACCTGGGCAGTGAAACGGCCTTGGAAATGCTTCCCAAACTGGACGAGAAAGCGAAATCGGGCAGCATGTCGGCCTTGTACAAGGCCATGGAACAGGCTCTTGAAGAGGTGAAAGCACGCGAGGAAGCCAAGAAAAAGGTATCGGAAGGCGCAGAAGCTCCCGACTTCACCCTGAAAGACCTTCAGGGAAACGACCTGAGCCTGTCATCACTGCGCGGCAAGTACGTGGTGCTGGACTTCTGGGGAAGCTGGTGCGGCTGGTGTATCAAGGGCATCCCCGACATGAAGAAATACTATGCCAAGTATAAAGACCGCATGGAGATTCTGGGCATTGACTGCCGCGACACCGAGGAGAAATGGAAAGAAGCCGTAAAGAAATACGAACTTCCCTGGCTGCACGTGCGCAACGCCGAAGAATCGGACGTAACCGTGCTCTATGCCATCGAGGGCTATCCCACCAAGATTGTTATCGACCCGCAAGGCAAGATTGCCAAGGTAGTGGTGGGCGAAGACCCGGCTTTCTACGAATATCTGGACAAACTGTTTAAATAATTGAAAATGGAAAGTTGAAAATTGAAAATGGGATACTTTCATTTTCCACTTTCCATTTTCAATTTTCAATTTTTAAATTTCCTGAAATCATGAAGAACGTGTATTTCCTCTCCGACGCCCACTTGGGCTCGCGCGCCATTCCTCACGGCCGTACGCAGGAACGCCGCCTGGTTAATTTTCTGGACAGCATCAAACACAAAGCTGCGGCGGTGTATCTGCTGGGCGACATGTTTGACTTCTGGTACGAATTTCGCACCGTGGTGCCCAAAGGTTATACGCGTTTCCTGGGCAAACTGTCCGAGCTGACCGACCTGGGCGTGGAAGTGCACTTCTTTACAGGCAACCACGACATCTGGTGCGGCGACTACCTGACGAAGGAGTGCGGCGTGACCATTCACCGCAAGCCCCTCACCACCGAAATTTACGGCAAAGAGTTTTACCTGGCCCACGGCGACGGGCTGGGCGATCCCGACAAGAAATTCAAGTTGCTGCGTTTCCTTTTCCATAGCCGCACGTTGCAACGCCTTTTCTCGGCCCTGCACCCGCGGTGGAGCGTGGAACTGGGCCTGACGTGGGCCAAGCACAGCCGCCTGAAACGCGAGAACGGCAAAGACCCCGAATACATGGGCGAGAACAACGAGCACCTGGTGCTATACACCAAGGAATATCTGAAGAACCACCCCGGTATCAATTACTTCATTTACGGGCACCGGCACATCGAGCTGGACCTGATGCTGAACGCCTCGGCACGGGTAGTGATTCTGGGTGACTGGATAAACTTCTTCTCGTATGCCGTGTTTGACGGCGAGCACCTCTTCCTGGAGTCGTACATCGAGGGAGAGACGCAACTGTAAAGCCTGATGCAAAAAGACAATTAAACAAATATACATACTATGAAACATGTTCATTCCTTACTGGCCGGCTGCCTGCTCACGGCAGGCATGCTTCCGGCATGGGGACAAAATGAAGTTCCCACGCTTGTGGTACGCATCGACGACCTGGGCGCCTTTCATTCCGTCAACAAGGCCTGCATGGACACCTACCGTTCGGGCATTGCCCGCAGTGTGGAAGTGATGCCCGTAGCCGCCTGGTTTCCCGAAGCCGTGAAAATGCTGAAAGACAATCCCGGGCTGGACGTAGGCCTGCACCTCACCCTGACCAGCGAATGGGAAAACGCCAAGTGGCGTCCGCTGACCCACTGCCCCAGCCTGACCGACCGGAACGGTTATTTCTATCCCATGCTGTTCCCCAACAAGAACTATCCGGGACAGGCGCTCACCGAACACAAATGGGACATCGGCGAGGTGGAACGGGAATTCCGCGCACAGATAGAGGTGGCCTTGCAAAACATTCCGCAACTGAGCCACCTGACAGGGCACATGCTGTCTACCGGCTTCACCAAAGAGGTGAACGAACTGGTGCTACGCCTGGCACGGGAATACAACCTGGCCTGCATAGACCGGATGGACTCGGAGAAAGACTACCAATACCAGTATGTGGGGTATGACGGCCCCAGCAAGACGGCCGCCGAGAAGGAGGCCAGCTTCCTGAACATGCTGGGCAAACTGGAGCCGGGCAAACGGTACCTCTTCCTGGATCATCCTGCCTATGCCGACGACGAGATGGAGACCGTGTTCCACATCGGCTACGAGAACGTGGCCGAAGACCGCCAGGGCGTGACCGACCTGCTGACCAGTCCGCGCGTGAAGCAGGCCATTGACGAACGGGGCATCCGCCTCATCAGCGTCAACCAACTGACCAAAGGCTTGCCCCGAGCCACCGCCTCCAAGAAGTTGGACAAAGCCATGCAGAAATACCTGGACGCCGTGCAAAAGGCCGGACAAGACCTGCACAGCATCATGGTGGTGCAACACGGCAATGTGACAGCCGCCCACTGGATGAGCCAGGGACGCGAAGACGAACCGCACGTCCTGAACTCGGTGAGCAAGACATTTACCGCCACCGCCGTGGGCTTTGCCATTGCCGAAGGCAAGATGCGGTTCGAAGACAAGGTAATCTCGTTCTTCCCCGACAAGCTGCCCGCCACAGTGAGTGACAACCTGGCCGCCATGACCGTGCGCGACCTGCTGACCATGAACTGCGGGCACGACACCGACCCCACGGGAGCCATCCGCAAGCAGGAAGGCGCCGACTGGGTGAAAGAGTTTCTGGCATGGCCGGTAGGCCACCAACCCGGCACCTTCTATACCTACAACAGCCTGGGTACGTACATGCTCTCGGCCATCGTGCAGAAGGTGACGGGCGAAAAGGTGGCAGACTACCTGCAACCACGTCTGTTCCGTCCGCTGGGCATCGTAAATGTGCGTTGGGAAGAAAGCCCGCAAGGCATCAACACAGGCGGATGGGGACTTTACCTCAAGACGGAAGACCTGGCCAAAATGGGCCTGCTGTTCCTGCAAGACGGACGCTGGCAGGGACGCCAGCTGTTGCCCGAAGGATGGGTAAAGGAAGCCTCGGCCGCGCAAGTACCCTCCCTGCCTGCCGGTATGAAGCCCGAGATGGTAAAGAAGTTCAAGATGTCGCCCAAGACCAGTGACTGGCTCCAGGGCTATGGCTACCAGATGTGGCGCTGCCGCCACAATGCCTACCGTGCCGACGGCGCCAACGGCCAGTACATCCTCGTGCTGCCCGACCAGGATGCCGCGATTGCCGTAACGGCTAACATCGGCGACATGCAGGCCGAAATAA
>Ga0192244_10337_pt1 | contig 18994 bp, 24 predicted proteins | sample Koala_Koa27_L3_FD_131234 | JGI IMG/M metagenome (GOLD analysis project Ga0192244, IMG submission 131234) | Enriched cells from koala feces incubated with labeled cellulose particles, San Francisco Zoo, California, United States - Koala_Koa2-7_L3 ... | reverse complement strand
TTGATTTGGAAACACTAAATCAGGCATATAAGCAGAGGTTGTCTCTGCTACATGGATATATTCAACCAACAGTTATACATAACGGTCAATCTTCAACACCAAAGAAAAAGACAACTGCTGCCAGTATGATAAATGAATCAGATGAAAAAAACAGTAATCAGAAGTCTATTGCTGATTTGGTGTTACAGGCGAAAACTGAAAATCTGGACATAGTTTCATTGCTCAAAGAGTATTTTGTTATTGTGGAGGTGGCGGTATGATTGCACAATTTCCGTCTTTTTATCCAGATGAATTGGTTTATAGTCTATTGGCAAGGTATTATGTACATTCTGGCTATGTAAGATATGTTTTTGCAGCGGAGGATTTATTTCAGAGTAAAACAGTCAGACCAGATATAGAATTTGTTAATCAGTATACTCCTGCTGCCCTACAAATGATAACAAGAGAGATGCCGATGGAAAAGGTGATTGAGAATCATACCATGTTTCCCTACTATGGACGATTTCTCCAGAAAGAACGCAGAAATAAAGCGTTTGAAGCATTGGTACAGATGCAAGGAAATTATTATAATTTGCTGCCTATTCCAAAGCGGAAAGATGACAACAAAAGGTATCTTCGCTTCTGTCCTCTGTGTGCTGAAAATGACCGTAGCCAATATGGAGAAGCCTACTGGCATAGAAAACATCAATTTCAGGGAGTTAAAATTTGCCCCCTACACAGGTGTTATTTAATTAACAGTAACTTGTTAATAAGCGGAAAGACAAGCCCAACATTATTATCTGCTGAGGTTGCAATACCTCAAAATATAAACAGTTATGCTCTTTCTGATAATGAGATTGAATGTAAGGTTGCTGATTATATAGCAAGAGTGTTTCAGTTAGAAGTTGATTTACAGGGTAATGTTACCATAGGTCAATTTCTAAATAGCAGATTAGAGAATACTCCCTATAGGTCAATCAGAGGGGAACAGAGAAATATCACTCTATTTCATACTAATTTTACGGAATATTACAAAAGATTGTCTGATAATTGGTTTACTGAATGTTGGCAGATTCAGAAGGTATTGACAGATGACAGGGTAAATTGTTATGAGATATGCTTACTGTCTTTGTTCCTCAATGTTCCTGCTGCCGATTTGGTCGAGATGACATTACCAGAGAAATCACAACAGCAGATGTTTGATGAACAGATATACCGTCTACATAAACAGGGATTGAAATATCCAGCGATAGCAGAGCGTTTAAATGCGTCATATGACCTTGTAAAAGCCATAGGTGAGGGAAATTACAAAAAGCATTGTAAAGTTTCTCAGAATCCATTACAGAGCGGTAAAAAGGCTTCTGATTGGAAACAGATAGACAGAGACACACTTCCGCTTGTGAAAGATGCTATCAGAAAGCTATATGGAGATGGCATAACCAGACCGAAAAAGATTAGCATGTTTGCGGTAGAAAAAGTTTTGAATCTGCCGATGGGTAGAATATCAAATTATTTCCCATTGTGTAAAGCCGAGATTGAAAAATATCATGAATCACAAGAGCAATATTGGGCGAGAGAGGTTGTGTGGGCGGTTAATCATATAATAAGGAATGAGGATGTAATGAATTGGAAACATATCAGAAATCTAACGAATATGAGGAAACGTGATTTACTTGCCTGTATACCGTATTTATACCAGTTTACGGATGAAGATACAATACAATTAATTCAGGCGATGGTTTGAAGGATAGTCAGATATTGTCGAAATACTCTAAGGGTAGATTTAACTACAGAGGGCGAAGACAGGTCTTTTAGAATCAGGCAAGGATTTGTGTGGATGCGGTCAATGAGATTGGTGTACGGTCTGTGAGGATTGATTTAGATATAAGGCATTTTGACAATATTCGACATAAAACGACAAAGTAAAAAGCTATGGCGGTTCGGATGCTGCCATAGCTGGATTACTACTTTTGGTTCTTCCGTCTTAATGTGTCTACCATAAGAGATACAACCTTCTTATCATCATCATCTAATCCAGATACATCCAGTCGCTCTGTATTGTCGATACCCAAGAGAAAATCAGATGATACATGAAAAACTGCTGCAAGCTGAATTAATACTGTTGGTGACGGTATACGCTCCTGATTCTCATAAAAGCTGATTACAGACTTGCTTGTGCCAATCTGACTTGCAAGCTGTTTTTGAGTTAATCCTGCTTGTGTTCGTAATTCTTTCAATCGTTGCCCGAAGTCCACTTTTTCCACACTCCAATCCAATTTCAGTTTACTGATATTGTGTACAGAATTGGTGGATTGTTGAGGAAGATAGTTCGTGAATTGTGGACTTCCAAAGAAAAGTGTGCTATACTTGAAGCTCAAAATTCTATAATGGGGGTAGAATGTTATGAGTGATGGAAAAGATAAGACAATTACGCAAAGTGAAGGAATGAAAGAGTTTTTAAAGGTTACATTTTACTTGAATGATGAAGAGCTGAAAGCATTGGATAAGCAAATACCAATGACACCAGAATTGTTCGACCGATGCTGTGATAAATTATCAGAGATAGGTGCAGAAAAAGAACTTTTACAATTCATGCTTGATTATCCTGAATTTTTGTTATACAGCGCACAAAAGATTGAAAGAGAGCTTTCGGATGCCGAATATCCTAAAATGACAGAGGAGGAAATGAAAGAGAGCTTTGAAAAGTTGATGGCAAGAATTGAAAGTACACAAGGCTTGTAAAAGCAATTATTAAGTTTAAATAAAAGGATGGAAAATGTATGAAAAAGAAACTATTGTTATTTATAGTAGCAGCTACAATGATATTGGCTACTGCTTGTAATGCTGCTGAGGGTGATTCAAATGAGAACACAACAATACAGGGAAACGATATATCATCAGTTGCTACAGAAACGGAGATGGATGCTGCATCAACGTTTGAAACTATTTATCAGGAAGGGCAATACAAAGTTGGTGTAGATATTCCAGAGGGTGAGTATATTGTCTTTGCCGATGGTTCAAGTGGGTACTTTTGCGTATCCTCTGATGCAAATGGTGATGATATTATCAATAATGAAAACTTCGATTATAACAGTATTATTACTGTAAGAGCAGGTCAGTATATGGAATTGTCAAGATGCTATGCTGTTCCTTTTGCTGATGTCAAGGAGTTAGATGTTACTGGTACTGGAATGTTTAAAGTTGGCACCCATATTTCTTATGGCGAGTATAAATTAACAACTTCTGGTAGTGGTTATTATTGTATTTATGATGATAGTGAGAGTAGAAATATTGTCGCTAATGATAATTTTGAAAACAGTACATATGTTTATGTAGAAGATGGTCAATATCTTTTATTAGATAGATGCTGTATTGAAGTTTTTCCTTCAGATGAATCGGATGAGGAAAGGGAAAATGTCACTATTGATTACGAAAATGGCACTTTTACATATGATATTCCAGAAGCTGCTGTTGTATTAGAATACGTTGCATCTCAATATGATTGTTCTATTAAAGAATCCGTTGTTTCTGATACAGAAGCTATATATGCTCTGTACTATAATGATAGTTATACAAATATTGCAATTTCCTTTGAAACTGATACAGATTCAGGACTTGTCAATAAAATAGAAGCAAGCGTTTCTGACCAGCATTTGAATGAGGAAGATTATATTGGTAGGGCTGTTGCTATTATTTCCGTAATGGCAGATAATACACAATCTTTTGGAGATGCGCTTGATAGGTGGTCTATTATTTTAGAATCTGATGAAAAAGTTATGGAATATAATGGTCTACAATATGAATATTACAAGGACGTATCTAACAGATTCGCTGTGTCTGTGATTAAGGATGATACAAATGATAATATAGTGGAAGAAACTGAAAGCTCAGTTGAAAAGTCATCAGAAGATATAATAATTGACTATTACCACAGTGGGGATTTGGATAATGCAAGAAAATATATCGAAATGTTAGATGAAAAAAGTGATACTATTTTGTCAATCGAAGCGGAAATAACAAACTTTATTGATTCTTATGGAAAATGGTTGGGTGAGTGGAGCTACAGTAAAAGTAATCCTAAATGTTCTTTGACTATTAAAGCAAAATACAGTGACGCTTCTTTGGTCTTGTGTTTTGAAGGTGGTAAGACAACCGCTGGAAAACAGATAGTATATGATTTATACGAATATTCTGATAATGCTCTAAAATATCATAGCGACAGTTTTAGCGCATTTGATTATACAACGCTTTCATATATTGAGGAAGGACACATTACCACATCGACATACAGCTCGAACACAAACAATACTACATCCGAAAAAGATATGTATTTAATTCAGTAAATATTTATAAGACAGAGGGATATTTTCGCATAAAATATCCCTCTGCCTATTTTATAATTGCCTGTTTAATACTGACTACAATACAGATTATATGTCATAGTGCCTGTGTATGTACCAGCTTTAGCGTTAGCAGGAAGTTCTCCCCAAAAATAAGTATATGCGCTGCCATTAGAAATTTGTGTATCTTTAATGGTGACAATTACAGGATTTTCAGATGTGACCGAAGTTCCATCTGCCGTCATAAGATAGCAAGTGGTGGTTACACCTTCTTTTGTGGTATGCGTCATATCAATACCGCCATTGCTATTCAGGTTGGATGCTACAACTTCAATTTCATAACCGTCTGCAATATCTGCATTAGTTACGGTTACTTCACCTTGACCATAGGTTAAGTTGACAGTTGACGGAATAGTAACAGTATAGGTTGATATTGCGCTTGCGGTTAATTCTGTCTGACCATAGCCTGAGAATGTGCTTTCATCATAAGCAAAAGCGGTAGTGGATGCTGTTAATAGCAGCGATAAAGTCAATAGTGTTGCCAAAATCTTTTTCATTGTAATTTCCTCTTTCTTTTTATTTTGAATAAATATCTAAGATAACCTCTGCGTTGTTTAATGGTGTCAAAGTATCGTCCAATGTAAAACAGTTATAGGATAATTTGCAATTCTTGTATACCCCTCTGTCTAATTCCTGAAGCAGTTCTATGTCTAAGATATGCTCCGATGGTTCAATTAAATCTGATTGGTAGATAAGGGTATCATCTGACAGATACAGACTGATTTGAAAGTAACAATCGTTTTCATCAGGATTGTATAAATCAACTGTCTGTGCTGTTTGTCCTGCTGCCATATTCATACCAGATGCAGCAGGAATTGAAATGGTGTCCTGTGAATCATCTGTAGGAATGAAATCCAGTGACTTTGATTCCTCTGCTGTTGTTGCGGTATCATCAGGCGGTGATTCATTGTGACAGCTTCGCAGACAGAGAAGTATCACAATAAGCAGAATCACAAGGCAAATGATACCGATAATACATCGTTTCTTTTTCTTGCCTTCCATTTTCTCTTCCTCCAAAATTGTTCCGTTAAAGAACGGTATTAACAAGTATAAGCACATTGCAATCTGTTTAAAAGGAAAAGTGGGTGCGTAATTTATGGCTTTTTTCTTCCTTGCCAGTATCTTATGGTACTGTTATCTCCTCCAAAACTGTCAATATGCCCCCTTTGTACCTGTTCAATGGTAGCTTGCTCATATTGGCGGTATGGCTGGATTATATCTGGTAATTCCGTGTGCAGTCTGTCACAGATACAGCAATAGTATCTTTTGATGCTGAAAGGGATTTTTTCTCCATGCTCAGTTTTGATATATCTTCGCTTACTGTTCTTGACCGTCATTTCCGTGTTACAGTCTGGACAGACAATCGGATAATCCAGATTGCGGATTTTACAGTATTCAATGTCGGATAATGGGATGTGCTGAAGAAGTGTTGATAGAGACAGAGGTGTGTTGTTTGGATGCGATAGGTCTACTGTTGCCTCAGTATCAGATTTTTTTAATGATAATTTTGTAATTCTTTGCTGTTATCATGGTTTTTTCCCTTCCTTTTCTTTTAATTTGGGTTTGATTTTGGCTTGATTTGATATGTGGTGCTTTTATTCAACCAGCAAATCAGCAACAGCAAGCCATATTATAATGCGATTATAGGTGTTTGTCATCGGGAGGTTGAGAAGTGTAATTTTGAGGTGGGGATTTGATGCAACGAATATTTTGAAAATTGGTTTGGTTTAGGTGAATCCCCTATATCCAAAGCCGAAAATAAAAATCATTTAAAATCTGTAAATAGCCCTATATTATGGATATATTCAGAAAATAGAACACAAAAGAAAAAAGCATATCATAATCAATATATACAGGCTATACCGCCTAAACCGCTGAAGCCTAAATATTGAACCGATTGAACCGCCTAAACCGATTTTAAAAGCCTTTATAATCAAAAGAATACTTCTTTATGAATACATCTGAAAACGCTGTTAAAACCGATTATAAACGTATACAGAGACAAAATAAAAAGCTATGAAGAATAGCCTTGACAGTATATCATACTTTAAAAACTGGTATTGATTCATAGCTTTATAGAACAGAAACATAGACACATAAGCATATAAGACTATAGCCAAAACTGAAGCAATCAAAAAAGAGTGCTTTCACACTCTTTTTGAAATGTTCTATATAATTGTGTGCTTTATGCTTCAGTGTCAAGAGCTAAAATATAATTAACTGCTTTATCTGCTTTAGAAGCAGCAGATACTATAAACTTGTTATCATTCTTCAGGACTTGAAGCCAACTCTGAATATAAGCAGCACTATTTTTAAATGTTTTTGTTGTTTCAATTCCTAAATAGTTTAACAGTGTAGCAGCTCCAATTTCAGCAACTAACTCTTCTTTTGAATATGTCTGACTTCCAAAAGCAGCATTTACTCCGCTTGTCAATCTGTCAAGCCTTGTTTTGTGTCCTGTACTATGTGTTAGTTCGTGAAATGTAGTGCTATAGTATTCATTTATATTCTGATACTGTTCTTTCATAGGTACTACAATACAATCTCTTGAAGGTGAATAGTATGCTTCATTGCTTGCCTGTTCTTGAAAGTCAATGTGTTCTCTTGTCACATAATCAATAATAACTCTGTCAGCTTCTTCAATCGGTTCAACTTCAGAAAAAGGATTTTCAAGAGGTTCAACCCCTTCAACCTGTGAAATATGAAATACATTATAATATTTCAAGATTGCATACTGTTTAACTTCCTTTTCCCCTTCATCATTTTCTTCTATGTATTTTGAAACCTTCCAGAAAACAATGATTTCTGATTTTGCACCTTTTTTAATTTTACCGCCTAAATCTGACCACTGTTTAAAAGTAGCATATTCTCCAGTATGTTTTAATAACATCTGATTCAATATGGAATAAGGTTTTTTGGATATTCTATTGAAAGCTCCGCTTCTAATTCCTGACCACGGTTTTTGCCACGGTATAACATTGTTTTCCAGTTCTGCTATTATCCTGTCAGTTACTATCTGATACACATTTTGTTTTGCCATAAATAGCACCTTCCTTTTCTTTTTCTAACATGATTATACACAAATATTTGTGTAGTGTCAATAGAAACATACACAAAAATCAGTGTACAAAATGTACGAAAATAAACACAAATATTTGTGCAGATTGTATATTGACTATTCACAAATATTTGTGTATACTATGACCATAGCAAGCAACAAAGACAAGCAATCAAAAAACAAGCTGATTGCAATACAAGAAAAGGAAGGTAAACATTATGTGTAAAACAATGAAAGAACTTGAAATGATGGTATCTGATTACAGGAGTTTAAAAGCTCTGAAAGAAGAGATTGAAGCAGAATTAGCAGCAGCACAAAATGAAATCATTGGTTATCTGGACGCTAACGAAAAGCAGACAGAGAAAGGCAAGGACTTCACTATAAAAGTTTCAACCTGTGAAAGAAGAACGCTTGACAGAAAGAAGCTGGAAGCTGATTTAGGAAGTTTAGCTGATTATGACAGGGTATCACAGTACAGAAGATTGTATGTGAAGTAAAGCAAGAAATCAGGGATTGCTAATAACAGGTATTAGTTTAATAGGTTCAACTCCTACAATCCCTTTTCTCAAAAGAGAATATAAAGAGAAAAGGAAGGTATCAGAATATGAAAAAATCTATGTATAGCAGATATGAGAGCAAAACCCCTATTGGAGTTATGGCATTTACAAATTGTTTTGGTGTAGCAATCTATGAACCTGAAGAAGAGGACAGATACAAAGATAACTGTGATTTAATAGCAGCGTGGACTTCAACAGATTCATTAACAGGTTTTCACAAGCACAAAATCCATTATACAGAGAATGGAAGGAGCTACATCCGTAAAGGTTCACTGAGAATCTATCTTGACGAAGTTATGAGAGTAGCATAATAAAATCAGAGCTTGTCTGGTGACTATATTAATATAGCAAGGTTCAATTCCTTGCAAGCTCTTTTCCCTGAAAAGGGGTATCAATAAATAAGAAGGGAGCGTGTAATATGCCAAAAGTTAGAGCTTGTTTTATCAGCACTAACACATATACCATAAAGACAAACGTGGCGGTCAGGCTTTATGGTATGAAATGAGTAAACACAATTCTTTGATAGGGAGCAAACAATTATCAAAAAAAGGAAGGTAAAAAATTATGATGAATCCAATTATTTCAATGAGAACTAACAATATCAATGATGTACTGAAAGCAATGCTTCAGATTCCAGTGATTGCAAACTATGTTGAATCACATGAACTTATTAACAGAGCTGTTACGCATAATGAGTGTTATGCTATTGAGTATGCTGATATTGAAGCTGCTGGCAGAGGTAGAAAGACTACTATTAATGTATACCTGAATCCTAATATGATAGCTTGCTAATTGTTCCAATCAAAGAAAGAAGAGGAGAATAACCATGAATATAACTGTAAAGACTGAATCTGCAAACTATAATGCTGTTGTTGATGCTTTCAAAGAACTGATTGAGAGAAGCAAGGAGAAGCAGCAGAACCTTCATCAAAAGGTTACTATTTCAATCGGTAAAAAGAATGGAAAAGGTTTTCTGTCTTATCTCAAAACTTCATTCAAGAATCCGCTTGTTTTCATCCAGAACTACAACAAAGAACCTCAATTATGTATTCGGAGTTTTGACAGAGAAAACGGAGGTAGTACAATCCTGAATCTGACTATGATAGAAAATATTGAAGTCAAGGAAAATTGTGTTGGTACTGACTTCCTGACTTATGAGATTACATTTCATTATGTTCCTGCTGATTTGGATTATTTGATTTCAGTTGCGGTCAAGTAAAGTGTAACAATGGAAGATAATAAAAGTGCTTGTCTGGATGCGGAAAAACAGGCAAGCACTTTTTTGGAGAAAACACTTGTGTTAATCATAGTAAGATGCTATAATATACACAAATCAAAGTGAATACACAAATAAAAGTGGAGGAAATATAGATGGTTAATTATACAAAACTTATGGAAAAATTAAAGGAAAAGGATATTTCAACATATGCCATACGGAAATATAATCTGTTCGGTCAAGAGATTCTTCGGAAGTTTAAAATGTGTAGCGGAACAAAAGAGGAAATTGAACAGGCATTGAAGGAATACAAGGAAAAAAACGGAAAAGATTTTAAAGCAGATGTATCTACCAAAACTATAGAAGATATATGTCAACTGCTGCAATGTCAACCACAAGATATTATAGAATGGGAAGTTGACCTGAATCCAGAACTTTCTTTTGAAGCTATTAAATCAAAAGCAGCGGAAAATTAAAACATTTCAACTACCAATTATCAACACAAGAAAAACACTGGAAAATCCTGATGCGGAGAATCCAGTGTTTTTATTATTGTGTGTCCTGATTCCTGATGGAAGAAATAGCTTTATCTAATGTGACCTGATTCCATTTCATGCGGATAATTTCTTGCTGAAGCTGCTGCATTTTCTTCTCTGTATATCTATTTAGCCATGCGGATAATTCTTCTGATTTGGTGATTCCGGCAAGGTTTAAAATCACAGAGAGGAAAATATCTTCAGCTTTAGACTGTATACTCTTTAACACCTTATGGAATTTTGTCTCTGGTTTAATCGTGTATTCCATGATGCTTTCCCCTTTTCTTTTATGAATTGACTATAGTATAACTTCATATACGGAAAAATGCAAGCTGATAAAAAGTCTTGAAAAGTATACTTTTCGATACTATCAAAAAGCAAGTGGAAAATAGTCTCAAAATGTATGGAAAATAAATTTCAAGAAGTCTCAAAAAATAGTGTTGACATTTTGAGAATAAAGAGTATACTATGTAATAGTGAAGTTGGATTCTCTTTCACAAATCTATGAAGGGATGGAAAAATTATGGGAGAGTATTATGGTTATCACAGAACAAGTACAACTGAACAGCACCTTGACAGAGGAATAAATGAGATTACAAAATACTGCAAGGAAAATAATATAGCTTTGAAAAAAATCTATACAGACCAGCAGACAGGAAAAAACTTTAATCGTCCGAGGTATCAGGTGATGAAGGAAGATGTTTTGCGTTCTGGTGATGTTCTGATTGTGACGGAATTAGACAGGTTAGGAAGAAACAAGAAAGATACCATGAAAGAGATACAGTATTATAAGGATAATAATATTCGATTGATGGTATTGGAACTTCCTACTACTTTGATGGATTTTTCAAAGATGGGGAATGAAATGGCTTCTATGATGCTGGAATGTATTAATAATATGATGTTGGAACTTTATGCAAGTATGGCTCAGGCTGAAATTGAGAAAAAGGAAAAGCGTCAAGCGGAAGGAATAGCTGAAAAGAAAAAGCGTGGAGAATGGGATGATTACGGCAGACCTAGAGCAATGGACTTCGAAAGGTTTTCTGTTGAATATCAATCAGTGTTGGATGGAACAATTAAACCATTCGCACTGATTGAGAAGTTGGGATTGTCAAAACCGACATATTATAGATATAAAAAGCAATTTGAACAAACTTTTATGGTGTCTGATGCAGCAGCAGAAGAAACATGAAATCAATGATATGAGGTGATATAGATGTTAGAATGGATTGTTGGTGCTATTATAACAAGTAGCATAAGCGAAGGTATAAAATCTTCAGATAAGCGCAAGGATAAAAAGTTACTAGAACAGCATAAAATGGATGTTGCACGTTTCACACCTTCTAAACCGTCTGCAAAATACCAGAACAGGGGTAAACAGATGATGTATGAGGTTTATTTGAAGGACTTAAAAGAGAATCCTCAATGGGCTGCTTTCAAGGTGAAGCATAATCAGTATGGGGGATATGTGTTTGACGGTTCGGAAAATTAACAGTTAATAGTTAAAGATGAAAAGCAGTAGTTTCTTAGTGTTGAGCGTTAAGAGACTGCTGCTTTTTATTCGGAAAAATAACCTTAGAATAAGGTTATTTATTTTTCATAATTGGCAACGAAATTTAGTACGGTGAAGTGACAGAATCAAGTTGATTTTAACTTGATTTCAAGTGTAAAACGAGTGGTTTTTGGGGCAACGAAATTTAATAATCAGAAACATTTAAGAGATGTACAAAATAAACAAAAATAACAATTATATTTTGTGCAATGTGGAGAAAATAAAAAAGTTTTTTCCTGAAGTTGCATGAACATTCAAAAATAATGAATAACTATGCAAAAATCCTTCTGCACAAATGACCTTAATCCTAGGTCATTTGATTTCAAATTTTCCATTGGAAATGATAAAAATATTGAGAAAACAGCGGTTTTATACAGATTTTTGGCTGTTTGACTTCTGATTTCAAGTGCTGTATAATATGTTTTGCAAGGGTAATTCAAGTGAATATTTCTGAAATAAATATGCAAAAAATATTCATGCCAAAAAAGGAGGTGAAACGAGATGACTGAAAAAGTATATAGCCAAGCGGATTTGATTGGTATGACTATCAAACTATTGAATCAGGGTAGACCTGAATATACTAAAATTAGTAGGGAGTTTGTCGAACAAATTATAAGAGCTTATGAGCATACAATTACGGACACACTGAAAGAAGCTGCTGCTCCTGATACGGAAATCACTGTAAAGGCTTTTAACGGTTTAAAAATAATTGCAACTTATGTTCCAGAGCGTATTATTAATCTTTATGGGGAAGAAAGAGCTGTTAAAGCTAAAGTATCTACCAAGGCTAGAGTAAGCAAGTATTTCAATTATTGTGCTGTCAATGGAAATACTGGGATGGGTAGACTTCATTCATAATCAATTAAATCTATTATGGAATCTCATTATTGTTTTTTACTGTAATTCTTGATTAGAAATCGGAAAGGCAGGAAAAACATTTATATAAACAAGCAGAGAATCCTTCTTTCTTTTGGATGCGTGACGGCTATATGTATGACCGAATCATTATTTATTCTGGAAGAATCCCACATAATAAAACAGAACAGAATTATTAAATCATCTAATAAAAATCGGATGGTGTATTAAAGTCACCCAAAAATGAAATGGAGGTAATAGGAAATGGCAAAAACACAACTAAGTAGGCAACAAAAAGACCATCTGTCGAGACAACAATTAAACATAGGTTGCTTAAATCAGGAAATGGAGGAATTAGATGGATATAGTCACTGTAGATTTTACATATCCCACAATTAAAATCTATGGGATGAAAGAGGAAGAATTAAACTGTATCAATGAATATCTGCATAAATACTTCCTTGAAATGCAATTTACAGAGGAAGATAAACAAAAATTCATTGAAAACATTTTCAGAGAAGTGTTTACAAATAATTTCTCAAAGGAAGAATCGGATGCTACTGATTCAAGAAATGTTGATTCAAGAATTGCTGAATCAGGTATTGCTCAATCATCGGATATTACTTCTATATCAGGTGTACCAATTTACAATCCAGATGATAGAGCAGAAGTAGCTGTCAAATGCAATATGACATTCGGACAAATTTTTAAGAATTTAAGAGAAGCATATAACATAGTAGGACTGGATAACCTTGGTGTTAAATCATTAGATGGTGGCAAGCAGAAGAAAACTGCATTTAATACACTATCTCAATACATAGAGCTGTCAAAGATTGAAGGAAAGAAACAGGCAAGGCAAGTTACAGATATATATGAGATTCCATTGATTCCTGAGAAGGAAGATGGACGTGGTAAAGGTGGATATTATATGGATAGAATTATTCCTATTATGATAAATTATCTGTCAAATTGTTCTGGAAGTGAGATTTATTGCAATGTAAATGAACTGTCAAAGGTAATGGGTATAGTTGGGAACAGATTCAAAAGTATCACATACAAACAATTATTGGATATAAACCCCAAATTCACACACGCTATGATTCAACAGTTTTATTATAGATGCAAGCCTGAACAGGAAGAAATTGTTTTTAAAATATTGGATAAATTGCAGAATGATTGTTCTGTCATTTCATATTACAAAAACTATAACATTGTAACGGATGATGGAATTTCTTTTACTTCTTCTAAAGATGATGACATTATCATTAGAAAGATACAGAGAAAAATCTTGAAGGAATTTAAGGTAATGTATATTTCTACTATCTTTCAGAGAAGGCAAGAAAAGAGATTCTATCAGAGAGTATGTGACTTGATTAACCAGACATATAATCTGAATTGGATTAGCTACAGGCAGCAGATACAAATATTTGTGGATGTAGAAGAATTGAAGGAAATATTACCTCAATTCATTCTGGATGAAGCAGAATTATATAAGAATAAAAAAGAGGTTGCAGAGCGTTTCAGTAATAGGATTGCAAAAAGAACATTAAAGGATATAGAATACACTAATTCAAAAGCTGATAAACAGTTAGAACAGTGGGAGATAGAAGCTAACCATGATTCTACAGAATTGAAAGAGTTGATGGATTTAGGCTTCAATTATTCCAAAGAGATAGACAGGATGAAACCAACTCCCTTTAAATATCATGATGATTACATGGATATTCAGAAAGGACTAATTGCAATCTTATTAAGTAGTGAACCGTTGGAAAGAGTATCAAATTTATAAAATAAAGGCACAAGATAAAAAGGGTACTTTTTAAAACGGTATAATAGATATATATTATTATTCCGTTTAAGAAAGTACCCTTTTTTGAAAACCTTATTATTCTCTTCCCTTATAATAGGAGAATTGGGTGACAAATGTGCAAATAAATGTGATATGAGCGTTAGCGAATATCACGACAAGCAATCGAGCGTTAGCGAGATTGTGCGTCAGTTGAAAACAAAGTATTGTGTTACCCCAGCTTTCCCTATAAATTCGCTGTCGCTCATTTATAGGTCGCCCCTAACAGGGGCTAAAGCACAACCGCTAAAGCGGTTGTATACAATTAAAATGAAAGGATTAAAACATAATGAATAAAATAAAATTAGAACCAGAAACATTACGCTGTTCATGTTGTGGTGAGACTTTAGATATATCCAATTATTATAAAACAAAATTACCTACATATAAGGGAATAGGTGTATTTCCTTTTTGCAAAGATTGTCTGGATGCAATCTATCATAAATATCTCAACGAATATACGATTGATGGTGTTCTTTATCCTGACCGAAAGGCGGTTGAGCGTATTTGTATGATGCTCAATATTTATTATTGTGATGAAATATTTGATGGTGCTATACAGAGAAAAGGACTTGCAAATGACAGTACACCTGTAATTGCTTTATATATAAAGCAAGCTAACATGAATCAGTATTTCAGAAAGAATTATGATACTACTATTCAGGAAAAAAGTTATGTTGCTGATAATGCAGAAAACACACTTGCTGCTGTCTGCATAGCAGATGATATTGAGACGCAACAAAAAATTGATAAAGCTAAGAAAATCTTTGGTGTTGGTTTTTCAACAGAAGATTATGTTTTCTTACAAGACCAATACGATGACTGGATTACAAGACATGAGTGCCAGACAAAATCTCAGGAAGAGATGTTTAAACATATCTGCTACACTCAGCTTGACATAAAGAAAGCCAAACAAAAAGGCTTAGATACAAAGGATTTAGATGCAACTTTTCTGAGACAACTTGAAGCTGCAAAATTGCAGCCTAAACAGAATAAAGGTGATACCACTTCTGAAACACAGACATTTGGAACTTTAATTGAGAAGTGGGAAACAACCAGACCAATCCCTGAAATTGATGAAGATTTAAGGGATGTAGATAAAATCGGACTTTACTTGAATGTATTCTTTCAAGGGCATTTAGCAAAAATGATGGGTTTGAAAAATGGCTTATCTCGTATGTATGATAAGTATATGCAAAAATATACCGTAAAAAGACCAGAATACAATGATGATGAAGATAGTGAAGCATTGTTTGATGCTATCTTTGGAAACGCTATGAGCGAGGATTAATGCAAAAGGAAAGGGGCTTTTCTTATGAATATAATTACTGATAATTCATTAAATATAATTATTTCTTCTCCCTTCAGAGAAGTGTATGAAATGTTTATTCAAATTGAACATACCGAACAATCATATAAGAGAGTATGCGAAGTGTGCGACTTCATGAATCAAACAGATGCAAGAATGGACATGGATATTGTGAATGAGATTTTTTCTGATTTATTACAGAAAGGGGGTAGCAGCTATGGTAAGTGATGCAGAAATTATGCAAATTCTTGATGAAATTGATGCTGAAGATAATAAACCAAACAGAGAAAAAGTTGAATGGGAAAGGCTGCTTGCCTATGTGTCTGAAAAGGTTATGGGTTATCCGAAAGGTGTTGCAATGCCAGAATCTTTTATAAATTCAATCAGAAATGCGGTTGCAGCTCTTAAATTACAAAAAGAAGGTTTTTCTTGTACTGACTTCCTATATTTGATTCATAGCTGTAAGGATAAGATTGAATATTGCAATCAGACCATAAAATATCAATCGGAATTACATAAATTGAATACCGCTCTGAAGATTGCAAAGAACAGATATATTGATGCTATTATAGATAAGGAACAGAGACAACTGACAGTAGCTAATATGAAAGGCTTCGTTGTTCCAGTTTGTGAGGATGATACAGGAGTGAAGGAACGCTTTGAAAAGGAATGTGATTTTGACAAAGGCAAATGTGGTGTGGTTATTTCTTCCCTTGTGAGTGCATGGCTTGATGGTAAAGTCAGAATCATGGGAATGTAAGAATTAACAAGTTAATGTTAATGATTATGCTGTAAAACTTTGAGAAATTGTATGGTTTCTTCTCTTGCAATCCAGCCGATGAACCCTTATAATATGGAGCATAGGTCAAACTCCATGTTAAGGTGCGAAGCCAATTTCAAAAAATGACGTAAGCCTGATTTCAAAAATCAAAATATGAAATAATATGAAGAAATGACCTTGTGAGAGAGAAAAATCTTTCACAGGGTCTTTTTTGTAAAAGGCATGGAGTGCGAAAAGACCTTGATTTTAGGGCATTTGTGCAAACTTTTTTTTCTCATAAAATTGCGATTTTAAGAGAAAGTCCGATTGATAATACTATGAACGATTCGGAACAGACGGTGCAAGGCAAAATTGAAACGAAAAATTGAAATGAGCCTTACACCACGACACTCCGCGTCTCGGAGAAGCCTTATTCTACGGGCTTTTCCGAGACTTTTTCTTTTGATTGGCTACAAATTGGCTACACTTTCCATCTGGCTACCATCCGGCACAGTACCGTTGATCACGTTTTCAAGCTGCTTCGCGATCTCCGCCTGCTTGTTGGGGTACAGGTGGCTGTAGGTGTTTAATGTAGTCTGGATCTTCTCGTGTCCGAGCCGGTCGGCGATCAGGAGCGGCTGACAGCCCATCTCTACAAGCAGGCTGGCGTGGGAGTGACGCAGGTCATGGACACGGATTCTTTTGGCGCCGGACTTCTGGCAGCCGCGGATCATCTCGCGGTTGAGAAAACTCTTTGTGTAGGGAAACAGCCGGTCAGTCGGCTGAATCTCATAACATTTCGAGATGTACTCTCTCAGGCATTCCACAAGCGTCTGCGGGATGGTGACGATACGGTTACTCTTCGGTGTCTTGGGAGGCCAGATGACATCTCTGCCATTGATCCGCTGAAATGTCTTGTTGATTGTGATCGTCGCGTTGTCCAGATCAACATCCGCCGGTGTCAGGGCACACAACTCACCGACACGCATCCCTGTGTAATACAGTGTCATGAACGCTGTGTAGGAGACAGGTTTGTCGGCGACCGCCGCGATAAACTGCTCAAATTCCGCCTTTGTCCAGAACTGCATTTCCTCGGCGTTGCTCTTGCCCATACTCCCGGCTTTCGTGCAAGGATTTTCCTTCAGATCGTAATACTTCACCGCATAATTCATCATCGCGGTAAGGAAATTGGAGTGAATGTAAATCAAGAGGTAATGGATTATGCTTTAGAATCGATAAATGATTGGATAATATATGAAAATGATATGGATGTAGAATGTACAACGCCGCATTATCAAATGAAGCAGTCTTTGAAAAAAGCAGGAATTGTTATGCGATAACTCGGTATTTGATATGAAATTGGTCAGTAACAGAAAGGATTTGCATTTATGGAATTGGAAATTGGAATCGAGGATTTACTGCGAAAGTCCAAAGTAGAGTCCTCACGCATTGAATTTAAAGCAGGTTGGAATCCAGATGATATTTATCACAGTATCTGTGCCTATGCCAATGATTATAATAACGAGGGTGGCGGGTATATTCTTGTGGGTGTTGAGGAGAAAAACGGTGTTGCAGCACGACCGGTAAAGGGTCTGCCGGAATATATGTTAGATGACATTCAGAAAGAAATGGTCGGATATAATAACGTCATTTCACCGGCATATTTTCCGCGCCCCGTTCCTATGGAAGTGGATGGTAAATGGATATTGGTAATTGCCGCTCGGACCGGACAGCAGAGACCATATAAAGCACCGGATTATGTTACTGGAAAAAAGGACAAAAAATATTATTACTACATTCGATATGGGACAAGCTCTGTCAGAGCAAATACGGAGCAGGAACGTGAACTGATTGCCATGACAGATCAGACTCCATTCGATTGTAAAGCAAATCATAAAGCGACATTTGCTGATATTTCGCCGGTCCTTTTGGAGGATCATTTGCGGAAGACCGGAAGCAAACTGGCAAAACAGGTCGGGGAACGTGGTGTGGAGGCAATCTTAGAGGAAATGCAGCTGCTTGAGGGGCCGCCAAGGCTTCGCTATATTCAGAATGTGGCGCTGATGATGTTCTGCGAGCATCCTGAGAAATTTTTCCGCTATACCTATGTGCAGATGACCGTGTTTCCAGAGGGAAGCATTAAAAATCCGAGCTTGAGTGAGGATTATCCAAACATTACAGGTTCTGTGCCTTAGATGGTACAGGCGACAATGGAACGTTTCCGAAATTTATTTATTCGTGAAAAGGTCATCAAGGTACCGAACCAGATGGAGGCGCTTCGGATTATGAATTATCCGTATCAGGCAATCGAGGAGGCTGTTGTCAACGCATTTTATCATCGGGATTATATGTCCAATGAGCCTGTGACGATTGAAATAGAGCCTGACTGTATTAACATTATGAATTTTCCGGGGATAGACCGGTCGATTTCAAATGATACGATTGCGGAGGGGCGGCGGTTTGTATCACGGTATTATCGCAACCGTCGTCTGGGAGAGTTTTTAAAAGAACTGGATTTGTCAGAAGGTCATTCGTCGGGGATTCCAACCATACAGGAAGAACTTGAGAGGAACGGTTCTCCCAGGGCGGAATTTTTTACGGATGAGGACAGGCGGGCGATGCGGATCCGGATACCGATACATCCGGCGTTTTTGGAGGATGAACCTGAGGAGACGAAAGATAATCGGAATAGAATTAAAAGTATTACTAAAAAAACAGAAGAACAATATGCATGCTGATAAGCGCCGCCTTCCTCATTCAGGTCGCCCTCACCACGAACAGCAATATAATTTGCTGGTGGAACCGTTACAATTTCCGGCTTATTTTTCGGCATATAAAACTCTTTGTATTCTCCCAAAAATCAGAAGTCTTTTCCCAAAAATGAAACTCCGGCAGATACAGCGCAAGCAAGAAACCTTTATTTCTT
>Ga0192244_10336_pt1 | contig 19028 bp, 17 predicted proteins | sample Koala_Koa27_L3_FD_131234 | JGI IMG/M metagenome (GOLD analysis project Ga0192244, IMG submission 131234) | Enriched cells from koala feces incubated with labeled cellulose particles, San Francisco Zoo, California, United States - Koala_Koa2-7_L3 ... | reverse complement strand
GTCGAGTCCGTTGATACGCACCTGCTGGAAGCCGCAATTCTGGCAATTGTTCTCCACACGCACGCCGGGCTGGAAACTCAGTCCCTGGGCCAGGCAGGTGGAGTTGGTGTTTTCAAACAGCTTCATATCCATCACGTTCACCAGGGTAGGTGCCAGGCGGCGGGTTGTTTCGTTACGGTTGGCCGATACCACTACACCGTCCAGCAATACCATGTCTTCTTCGATCTCAAAATTCATTTCGACGGTTTTTCCTTTTGAAAGTTTCACCGACTGGCTCACCGTCTTATAACCCACGGAACTGACCTCGATGGTAAACGTACCTTCGGGCAGGTTTTTCAGGAAATAGTGCCCTGTGGCATCGGTTGTAGTCCCGATGGTGGTACCTTTCAGGGCAATGGTAATGTAAGGCAGGTGTTCACCGCTATGCTTGTCGGTAACGTGTCCCATGATGTTGGCGTCCGAACCCTTCAGTTCGTCAGCGCGAAGCGGACTGGAGAACATTGCGCACAATATTCCCAGTATGAAAAGTATGCTTGTTTTCATTTCTTCTGAATTGTGTTTTAAGTATAAAAAAAGAGGATGTACCACAGATTGCACGGACTTCCACAGATTATCCTATCAGAAAAATCCCGGGACAACCTGCACAATCTGCAAAGCTGCGTGGGCACGCTTTGTACCCAGCGTGCCTGGCCCCCTTACCCAGCGTGCCTCCATGCCCTACCCAGCGTGCCTATGCATCGCAGGGATAGAGGGTACAATGAGAAGGGGTTCCAAAATCTTAAAACACAAAAAATGGAGGAGCCCGCAGGCTGACAACCCGCGAAGAATGCGAGTTTACTCCGGCCTGCAAGGCTGGAATAAGGAAAACGCACAGCAGGAGCAAGCCTGGGATAATGGGGTGAGAAACAATCTCCTCACCTGAAGTATTGAAATGGGTCAGGAAAAAGATGGTTTCCAGTCCGCTTTCACTATGGATATGTCCGGCCTTAAAGGGGTGCGAATGGACTACAATCACCCCGTTCAGCACGTGCGAGTGCGAAAACAGCGTGATTCCTCCCCAATAGAAAACGAACAGCAGAGGAAAAAGAAGTCGGAATATGTTTCTCAGCGTTTTGTTGGAAACCATAAAATAGGATATCTGGCCGACAAAGGTAGAGAATAAAACAACAACCTGCAATACCCTGCAATGGGTATATGCTTTCTCAAACAAAATAGTATAGCAACTTATTCTTTAGTTATTGTTCCACAATAAAAAACGACTAAATAGCCAACAATTCGCTTGCAGATATTAAGGAATTTTGCGAATATTGCATATAGAAAGTTGATCCATATCTAATTTGTTACATATCAACATGAGTAACTTTTCATACTGAATCTTTTAAAATTTAATGCCGCTAACAGATTTAAGCAATATATTTGTAGTTTCAATATCGAAAACCAGCTTTTATGATTATACATAAACAACAGAATGCAATTCCACAAATAAAGGCAAAACCTTTTATTAAATGGGTGGGTGGCAAAAGCCAACTCATTTCCACATTTGAAGGATTACTGCCAAAGAAAATCCTTCAGATGGAAGATATTACTTATATAGAACCTTTTATCGGAGGAGGGGCCATGCTTTTTTATATGCTACAACATTTTAGCAATATCAAGCGAGCAGTTATCAATGACTTAAATCCGGATTTGATAAAGGCATATAAAACTATTAAGGAAACTCCAGAATCATTGATACAAAATCTGTCCCTGATAGAACGCGAATATTTGAGCATTCAAGAAGAAGAAAAAAGAAAAGAATTCTTCTTATCTATGCGACAGAAATATAATGAGGGAGGAATGTCAGCTATTGACAACACTGTATTGTTTATGTTTTTGAATCGTACTTGTTTCAACGGACTTTATCGAGTGAATTCAAAAGGGGAATTTAATGTACCTTTCGGCAAATACAAAAAACCTACAATCTGTGATGCAGAAACAATTTATGCCGATAGTGAACTATTACAAAAAGTTGATATCATCAATGGAGATTTTGAACAGACGGAGCATTATATATCAAATAATACCTTTATCTATTTTGACCCACCTTATCGTCCGCTAGATGCTACATCAAATTTTACCTCCTATGCAAAAGAAGCATTTAATGACGATGAACAAATACGACTAAAAAAATATTTCGATCGTTTATCGAGCAAAAATTGTTTAATGATGCTTAGTAACTCTGATTGCAGAAGTCGTAATCCCCAAGACACTTTTTTTGATGATTTATACAAAGATTACATTATCGAACGTGTATATGCTTCGCGATCGGTCAATGCTAACCCTAAGAAACGTGGCAAATTAACAGAATTGCTTATCCGTAATTATACAGAGACCTTGTCCTCCAACCATAAAACAAATAAAATTGATTTGAATTTATATCAATATGAACAAAGCTCATACAGAAGAACAATTTGAGAACTTTATGTCGCAACTCATCGAAACGAATGCTACACTGGACTTCTTTGCAAATTTTGACAAGATTAGCTCCAATGTGGATACCATTTCTATTAAGCTTAACCAACTAAACTATTTAATAGGCAAGGAAGATATGGAAATGGCGGTACGCCGTCTGTGGAATGAAAATTCCAAAGTTTTCAGTGTACTCGACATTCTGATTGCTATCCATACCAGTGACAGGAAAAAAGTCATAGCACGTAATGGGCAAATACAACTGATTGAGAATTTTTTCAATTCACCTGAAGGGGTTATTGAATATCTAGAAGATACAGGACTAAAGCTGGTTTTTCAGAATAAGCAAATCACTAATTTGGTAGACTATGTTTTTGGCGTAGAAACAGGTCTTGACACCAACGCACGCAAAAATCGAAGTGGTGATATTATGGGCAATAAGGTGGCAAAAATATTTCAGGAAAATGGGATTGAGTTCCGTCGCGAGGTTTACTCCACGGAGTTTAAAGAGATGAAATGCTTGGGTGAAGACCGTAAACGGTTCGATTTTGTGATAGAAACCAAGACAAAAATCTATCTAATAGAAGTAAACTTTTATAGTAGTGGAGGCTCAAAACTCAATGAAGTGGCACGTTCCTATTCAGAACTTGCTCCTAAAATCAATCAATTCAACAATTACGAATTTGTTTGGATTACCGATGGCAGAGGGTGGAACTCTGCCCGTAGCAAGCTAGAAGAGGCATACTACACAATACCAAGTGTTTACAACCTTACGACGATATATGACTTTATAAGTAATTTGAAATGAAAAAAACGGTGTGGGTGGTGGTAATACCATCACTGGATTGATTTATGAAGGGAAAGTTGATTTAGCCATATTTTTGGCCTCACAAAAAGGATATACGGTAGCAGGATCCTATGTATATTATGAAAAGAATTTAGTCGCCCGAATATTTAAGAAACATAGTTTTTATATTTTTTTAGCTGAAAGAGGAGTCGATTGGACAAAGCACATCTCTTCAAAAGTATTACCAGACAATTGCATTTATGTCATTGTTAATAATACACTTTTTATCATTGAGGTGAAGACTCAAAATGTAAACGGAAGTGTAGATGAGAAATTACAGACTTGTGATTTTAAGAAAAAGCAATACCAAAAGTTATTATCACAATTAAATATAGAAGTAGAATATGTTTATATTTTAGATGAATGGTTCAGGGCACCTAAATACAAAGATGTTCTCGATTATATTATCAGCGTAAGATGTCAATATTACTTTAACTACATACCTTTGGCAAAATTAGGATTGCCTGTACCTGAAAACAATGCTTAAACCTTTTTTCCGTTCCCCCGACCGCACCTTTACCCTCTTGCACGGTGACTGCATCGAACTCCTGAAACAATTTAAATTTAAGTTCGATATGATATTTGCTGACCCTCCTTACTTCCTGTCCAACGGCGGCATTAGCGTGCAAAACGGCAAGGCGGTATGTGTGGATAAAGGCGAATGGGACAAAGGAGGGACTCCCCAAAGCATTAACGCCTTTAATCGTACATGGCTGGCATTGTGTCGCGAGAAATTAAAAAATGATGGTACCATTTGGGTGAGCGGTACATATCACAATATTTTTTCCGTAGCCAACCAACTAACAGAACTTGGATTTAAGATTCTGAATGTCATTACTTGGGCCAAAACAAATCCGCCACCAAACATTTCATGCCGTTATTTCACTTTTTCAACCGAGTATATCATCTGGGCTAGGAAATCAGCCAAAGTACCTCACTATTACAACTACGAGCTGATGAAGCGTATCAACGGTGGCAAGCAGATGAAAGACATATGGCACCTGCCTGCCATTGCTCCGTGGGAGAAATCTTGCGGAAAACATCCGTGCCAAAAACCGCTGTCCGTGCTTACACGAATTATATTAGCCTCTACCAGGCAGGGAGCTTGGATACTCGATCCCTTCACAGGAAGCAGCACCACTGGTATTGCTGCCAACCTTTTAAACAGAAGATATTTAGGGATAGACCAAGAAAAAAGTTTTCTTGAGATAAGCAAAGCAAGAAGAATAGAAATTGAGAACAACAGTATAAAAAAAAGATACCTTGACAAGTTAAATAAACAATCTAATATATTCCCCAATAAAGATACGACTCTACTCCTCTGCGAACCTGAAACTAATTACAGTGCCGAACTACCTTTCTAGCCTAAAAACCATCCAATTGCATGTAAACCGTGGGCAACAACAGCAGGAAGCCTACAACAATCAGTCCAATGATGAACGGCAAAATGAATTTTACCCACTGGCTGTAAGGGATGCGGGCAATGCCCAACACGGCAATCAGCACGCCCGAAGTGGGTGTTATCATGTTGGTAAAGCCATCGCCAAACTGAAATGCCATCACCGTGGCCTGCCGCGACAGTCCGATGAGGTCGGAAAAAGGCGCCATGATGGGCATCGTGATGGCCGCCTTGGCGCTGGCCGATGGAATGACCAGGTTGATAAGCGTCTGGATGGCATACATTAGGCCCAGTGAACCGGTCTGCCCGCTCTCGCCCAGCGAAGAAGCCATGCTGTGCAGCAAGGTACCGATGATACGACCGTCTTCAAGAATGACGATGATGCCTGCGGCAAGCCCTACGATGAGAGCCGCCGAAAAGATATCTTTAGCTCCGTCCATAAATTCCTTCACTATGCGGTTGGGCGAATAGCCGGCCGCCATGCCGGCAAGCAACCCCAGCGACAGGAAAAGAGCCGAAATCTCGGTAATGTACCACGAATAACCCAGCACCCCTATCACCAAATAAACTATGGTAAACATCAGCAAGTTCAGTACAAAAAATTGTACCGACTTCTTCAGCGACAGCCAGGAAAAAACAATAAAGGCAAGCGTGGCCACCGGCAACAGCCAGGGCACCTGTATCTTGTCGGCTCCCAACGACAACACACAATCGCTGTAGCTGTGCCAAGTAAAGGCAGCGGCCACCACCGAAACCAGCACAAAAGCCACCCGCGAAGAACGGTTGGAATAGGCTGATACCTCCGCCTTCTCATCCACCCGGTTGCGCCAGTAGGCATCGGCCCGGTACATGGGCGAAGATGCCGGATTGCGCTTTACCCGTGCAGCATAGCGAAGCACAAAGAAAATGGTAATTGCGTTGAGCACCAACCAGCAGAAAAAGCGGTAACCCATGCCCGAAAATATGGGCAACCCGGCAATGTCCTGCGCAATGCCGATGGTAAAGGGATTAAGCATAGCACCGGCAAAACCCACATGGGCCGCCACATAAACCATGCATACCCCTACAATGGAATCGTAACCCATCGAAATGGCCAGAGGAATGACGATGACCACAAACGCAATGGTTTCCTCGCTCATGCCAAACACGGCTCCGAAAAGCGAGAACAAGAGCATTACCAATACGATGATAAGGTTATGCACCCCCAGCCTGCGCAACAAGGTATAGCGTTCCAACCCTCTAGCAAATCGCAAAAACGAGAAGATGCCGGCATCGACCGCCCGAACGGAGTTGACAATCCAAAACGTACCTCCAATGATAAGAATAAAGACAATGATTCCTGCCTGTCGCGTAAAGCCCTCGAACAGAGCCGACATAAGTTGCCAGGATTGCGGTACCGAAGCCACGGGAACAAACTCCATGCTGCCGTCACGCTCTACATATTCACCGCCCGGCACCACCCAGGTGGCCAAGGCCGCCACAACCAATATGGCGAAAATAATGACATAAGTATTGGGAAACTCTATCTTGGTGCCTTTCTTGAAAAACATAACTGCGGGTTTATCGTGAACAATATCGGGAGATGCATTCCAAAGGCACCTCACGGCGCAAAGATAGTGAAAGGCGAATACGGAGGCAAAGCAAAAACAGAGTTTTTAGCTTGGGCCATACAAACAAAAACGCCGGACTGTTGTTCAGTCCGGCGTAGTACAAAACAAGGAATAAATTTATCGGAAATCTTTCAGTTCGTTCTGCAATTTCTGGCGGGTAAAGAAGATACGGCTCTTCACGGTACCGAGCGGGAGACCCAGTTTATCGGCAATCTCGCGATACTTGAATCCAGCCACGTGCATGGAGAAAGGCACCTTATACTCATTAGGCAAGGAGTTGACAATGCGGTGCAGTTCCTTCAAGTCGTAGGCACTGTCGGTACTCTCGGCCATGAGTTCGGTTCCCGAATTCAGGTGATAGAGGTTCTCGGTGGTATCGACAAAAGTCTGCTCGCGCACCACACGGCGGTAGTTATTAATGAAAATGTTGCGCATGATGGTGTAGGCCCAACCCTTGAAGTTGGTTTCGGGCATATACTTATCTTCGTTGTCGAGCACTTTCAGGGAAGTTTCCTGAAGAAGGTCGTTGGCATCCTCGTGGTCGGCTGTGAGTTTGAAAGCAAAGCGTAGTAAGTCGTCTTGTACTCCTAGTAAGGCTTGGGTAAATGATACACTGTTCATATTCTTTTTATATTAAGGAAGCGAATCATGCGATATGTCTTACCGCCCTTTCGCTGAGACAAAATTACCGAATGTCTATCCGGAAGGTAGGCGGAAAGCAGGCATTGTTTAGGGGAAAAACTGACAATTGACAGTTTTCAGGTGTTTTCCGTCAGATTTTAGGTGCCTGTCAGTCAAACAATTCCTTCAAAACCTCCAGCGAACGCAGTTGGGGAAAATCGGGCAAGTGCAGGTGGTAGTATTCGTTGATGATAACCAGGCAACGGGAGCGTTCGGCACGGTTCATGGCAAAGAGATGCATGGTATCGTAATTCATACGCATCAACTTCATGATGCGGGCGGCCTCGGCCGGCCCGATGAAACCGGAATGGTTTTGCGGGCGGAGCGGCGTAAAGCAAGCATTGAGCAAATCGAAATAGTCGCCTTCGTGATAATTGTCCAAATTGGGATACAAGCCTAGAAAACGCGACAACCGCATCAGGAAAACCAAATGAAAATTAGCATACCCTTTGCGGCATTCATCGAGCCATACAATGGAATGCTGCAGGTATGCAAAGAGCGGGCGGTTTTCGGACTCTTCGCGCACAGCCCGATACAGGAACTCGGAAAGGAATAAGGCAATGGCCGATTTATAAGGGTCGTAAGGCAGAGTAGCAAACGGATAATACGATTTGGCATCCTTTACTTTATAGATAGTGACAGTGGGACGAAAATCAGCTTCCAGTTCGACCAATGCCAACGGTTGGAAAATGGACGCCTTTACCACAGCCTTGCGCGAACGCGACACAGGCACTAGAAACGATGCTCGCCCGCAAAGTTCGGTATACATGTCGACAATAAGCGAATTATCTTTATATTTCAGGGCACGCAATACAATCCCAACTGTTTTCTGCAACATACTTATTTCCCTCCACGACCGGCATTAACGGACACAAAGCTACGAAAAAAGCCCGAACTTGTATCTTGCTTATCAAAGATATGCAGAAAAAGTGAAGTGCTTTTTACCATTTTGCCCATTACTTGATTGAGCGCTCAAAAAAATGCAATAAAACGGTCGTTTCTTACGTTCTGATAATCAAGGAATAAAAGCGAGACCAAAAGAAAAAAAACCTTTTTTTTCATGCAATGCTTTGCCAATTCAAAAATAGTTTCTACCTTTGCAACCGCAAACGAAAGAAATAGCGCTTGCAGGAGCGGAAACGCTCAACAGAAGGATGGCCCGTTCGTCTATCGGTTAGGACGCAAGATTTTCATTCTTGAAAGGGGGGTTCGATTCCCCCACGGGCTACAATAAAAAGATAAACGAATTAAAACAGATTAGTCGAGATGGCAAATCACAAATCATCACTGAAAAGAATCAGACAGGAAGAAACAAGAAGACTGCACAACAGATATTATGGCAAGACCATGAGAAACGCAGTTCGCAAGCTCCGTGCTACTACTGACAAGGCTGCAGCCGTAGCCATGTATCCGGGTATCGCAAAATTGCTGGATAAACTTGCTAAGACAAATGTAATCCACAAGAACAAAGCTAACAATTTGAAGTCTAAGTTGGCTCTTCACATCAACAAGCTGGCTTAAGACGGGAGTTAATTATACAAAAGAATTAGAAGGCTGAACCTCAAAAAGGTTTGGCCTTTCTTTGTTTGGCCATCTTTTCAAAGAAAAGTCTTGTCCCTTTCATAAATTGTGACTACTTTTGGGACAAAAATTTGACATGAAAACGCATACCATCTGTTCACTTTGCCGTAACTGCGCAAAGGTTATCGTCATTTTATTCTCATTTGTAGCACTTTACAGTTGTAAAGACAATGACACCAACGGTTCTGGCGTGAATCCGCCGACTCCGCCAGAGATGACAAAACCTATAAACTTATCGTACACCTATCTGGACGTCTCCTACGAAGCAACGGAGGAAGAGGTGCATATTGAAGCTACCGACGACTGGACTGTAAAAAGCACACCTGAATGGGTAAACGTCACTCCTACCGACGGTGGTGAAGGTAAAAACCAAATCATGACCGTCAGCATTGAGGAAAACCCTGAATACAACGAACGCACAGGCGATATCATCGTGACAACCGCAGATAATCAAGGAGCTGATACCCTTACCGTACGTCAGTTTGGAATTTCAGCCTATATTCCCATTGACTATGATGATAACCGGTTGACAGATTTCGATCTCACCACAGGTACCGTAACGCTGGAATGCGGCAAACGCAAACCGACCGTACGCGCAGGTGCATCAATTGTTATCCCCACTGACACAGTAAGCTACATCCGTGTTGTGCGGCAAGTCAATGAAAACGGCAACAAACTCACGCTGCAAACCGAAGAAGGCGACATGACAGACGTCTTTGTAAATCAGGAATTCACCTTGAGCACCACTCCCGCCACACGTGCCATCGTGACCCGCAACGGCAATGTACAGGCCACCGACGAACAAGGAGTGATACATCCGGTCGAAATAACGGCTTCGATGCCCGACGGAAGCATGCGTACCCTTTATGACCTGAAGGCACAAGCCGCTACACGCACCAGCGGAGACATTATCAACGCAGGAGACAAGCACTCGTTCTTCGACAAAGAATTCAACGCAGACGGAAAGGTCATCGGTGAGTGGGGAGGCGCACGGCTGGAATGGGAAAAATGCAATCACCACATCAACGTGACAGGACACTTTCACTTCACCTTCGGCATGAAAACCGAAGTGTCGGAAGGACCTAACGACAACGGCACTGTCAAAGTACCCAAAGGCGACTTGCTGGGATTCTGGTGCTTTGTAGACGGTTCGGCAGCGGCCGAAATGATTCTTAAGCTGATAGCCGAGGCTAAAATCGACGAAAGCATCGAAGAAGAAACAGTACTGAAAAACCTGCTAACCGCCAAAGGCTATAACTTCAAATTCATGGTAGGCACCGTCCCTGTAATCGTAAATGTCAACGCCGACGTTTTGCTCGACGCCGCTTTGGAAGCTGACGCAGAAGCCGTACTGACAGCCGGCATGTCTGCACAAATGGATTTGAAGGCAGGCTTTATATATACCCAGGGCAACAAAGAACTGGGACGTATCTGGGAGGCTCCAAGTCCCCAGTTTACCCTGCACAAGCCCAAACTGACAGCCAAGGCCAATGTAGATGCCAGCGCATCCCTTTATCCGCGTATCCGCATGCGTTTCTTCAACTTTGCAGGTCCCGACATTGCAATCAAGCCCTATATCCTTGACCACCTTGAGTTTGACGGGGAAGCCAGTGTAGGAGGTAAAAAACATGCCCAATGGAGCAACCGCCTCTACTACCGTACTGACATGGAAGCCAATTTATCGTTGGACTTCATCGGCATGGAATGGAGCAGTGCCACATTGCAAGTTTCTACACCAGAAAAAGACCTGCACCGCACACCGGACAAGATAGAACTGGTATCGCCCCAAAACGGAACATATCAGGAAGAAGACAAACCGATTACCGTCACCCTTAGCGTAAAGGATTTCAGTGTTACAGGGGAAAATGACGTTTCGGCCGATGCTGCCGTGCAATTCGTTCCCAGCAAAGGCATTGTCGATGCTTCACTGGCAATAAGCAACGATAATGGCGAAGTGACGGTGAACTGGACCCCTGACCCTAAAACTCGTGCGATGTTAGCCAACGGCGCAGGCATAGCCCAGACACTGGAAGCACAAGTCTTGGGAAAAGACGACAAGATTATCAGCAAGGCTACCTTCGCTCCCGACTTGAACCGCGACCGCGAAATCCTGGAAGCGTTCTACCGGTCGGCCAACGGAGACAACTGGTCCAGACACGACAACTGGTGTACAGACAAACCTCTGAATGAATGGTATGGCATACAAACTGATTATCATCCACAAACTAATAATATAGGTAGAGTAACCACTATTGACCTTACAGATGTGACTGGAATAAGCGGTACCGCCGATTTCAGGGGTATGAGCAAACTGGAAGTACTCAAATTAGGAAACGTAGACGCAGAATTCTATCCCGAACTACTCAAGCATATAACCAGCATTAATGTATCCGGTTGTAACCAATTGAGAGCATTGAATTGCAGAAATTGCAACACATCCACATTGGAGATATCGGGCTGCAACAGTCTGGTTACACTGATGCTGCACGACAATCTTTTGACGGAACTGGACCTGGCCGGTTGTCCAAATCTAGAGACTCTTTTCTGCATAAACAATCAAATCACCTACTTCGATTTCTCAAAGACGCCTGAAATGCGCCATTTGGTAATCGGGGAAAACCCTTACACAAATCTGGACGTTTCCATGCTGACCAAGCTGGACTACTTCCATTTCGGTGGAGAAAACATGACGGCTGCCCCCATAATGTCACAACTTAACCAAACCCTTACCGGCCTCTCTTGCGACGGTGCAAATATCAATGAAATAAATTTATCCATACTGCCTAATCTGAAGAGCTTAGACATAGTAAATACCAATATCCGCTATTTAGACCTTTCACAAACACCCCAAATAGAGGAATTATGGATTATGCAAAACCCAATAAGTTCTCTGGATATATCCAAACTGACAATACTGAAGACACTTGACATACGAGACAACCCGCAACTCAGCACTCTAAAAACCAGCGTTTTTCCAGAATTAGAAAAAGCCATTCTATCAGGGGATACCAAACTCAATGCATTAGAACTTCCCAACTGTAAGAGCTTAAAAATATTGGATGCACACCACAACGGAATAGCTTATCTAAATGTATCCGGTTGTGAGAAGCTGGAAACGCTAGGATGTCACGACAATAAAATACAGAGCATAAACATGTCCTATTGCCCAAGCTTACAGTATGTTTCAGGAGGGAACAACAAGCTTGAAAGCCTTAATATTACAGGGACTGATAATATAGGAAATCTTGGAAACTATCTCTTAAAGATAGTACAAGTTGATGCAGACGGTTATCAAAAATTCGATTTCCCTTCCTGGGGCGAATACGATAAAGACAAATATTTAGCACCCGCATTTAAAAACGGAAGACAATACCCCCGGTATATCATCGTACAGTAAAAAAGGACTTGCTGTTTACAATCTGAAACACGGATTTGTACAGGTTGGTTTATCTGCCAACCCGTACAAATCCGTACCCTCTTTTAGCAGGTTACAAGCTGAATATTCCGAGATTTTTGCTACCTTTGCAAAGTCTATTACAATTAGTTTTTTAAGGTATGACTGAAGAAGAAAAGATAATGGGCGAAAGCAATTATTCGGCCAGTAACATTCAGGTACTCGAAGGCCTGGAGGCCGTACGGAAACGCCCAGCCATGTATATCGGCGACATCAGCGAAAACGGTTTGCACCACCTGGTTTATGAAGTTGTGGACAACTCCATCGATGAAGCCATGGCCGGCTATTGCGACCACATCGAAGTAACCATCAACGAAGACAATTCCATCACGGTTCAGGATAACGGACGCGGTATCCCGGTCGACTTTCACGAAAAGGAAAAGAAATCGGCCCTTGAGGTTGTTATGACCGTACTGCACGCCGGCGGTAAATTCGACAAAGGCTCTTACAAGGTTTCCGGTGGTCTGCACGGTGTGGGTGTGTCTTGCGTCAACGCCTTGTCTACCCACATGACTACACAGGTTTTCCGCAACGGGAAAATCTATCAGCAGGAATACGCATGCGGCAAGCCCCTGTATCCCGTCAAGGAAGTGGGAAGTTGCGACATGGGCTTCACAGGTACCAAACAGACATTCTGGCCCGACGGAAGCATTTTCACCACTACCGTCTACAAATATTCTACCCTGCAAGCACGTCTCCGCGAATTAGCCTACTTAAATGCAGGCATCAAAATCACGCTGACCGACCTACGCAGTAAAGATGAAGACGGTAACTATCAGAAAGAAGTATTCCACTCGGAAGAGGGCGTCAAAGAATTTGTGCGTTACCTCAACAGCAACAATACTCCACTCTTTAACGATGTCATTTATCTCAATACCGAGAAAGCCGGTGTGCCCATTGAATGTGCCATCATGTACAACACGGGCTATCGGGAAAACCTGCACTCGTATGTAAACAACATCAATACCAAGGAAGGCGGTACGCACGAAGGCGGTTTCCGTGCTGCTTTGACCCGCGTATTGAAGAAATACGGCGAAGACACCTGCGCCAAACAGCTTGAAAAAGCCAAAGTAGAAATTTCGGGCGAAGACTTCCGCGAAGGACTTATCGCCGTTATTTCCGTCAAGGTAGCTGAACCTCAATTTGAAGGGCAGACCAAAACCAAATTAGGTAACAGCGAAGTAAGTGGTGCTGTAAACCAGGCCGTGGGCGAAGCTCTGACCAACTATCTGGAAGAACACCCCAAGGAAGCCAAACTGATTGTGGAAAAGGTTATTCTTGCCGCAACTGCCCGTGTAGCCGCACGCAAAGCCCGCGAATCGGTACAGCGCAAATCGCCCATGAGCGGCGGAGGCATGCCCGGCAAACTGGCAGACTGCTCCAGCAAAGACCCCGAAGAATGCGAATTGTTCCTCGTCGAGGGTGATTCGGCCGGCGGTTCGGCCAAGCAGGGACGTAACCGTACGTTCCAGGCCATCCTGTCCCTGCGCGGTAAGATATTGAACGTGGAGAAAGCCATGTGGCACAAAGCCTTTGAAAGCGAAGAAGTAAACAACATCATCCAGGCACTGGGCATCCGTTTCGGTGTGGACTCGGAAGATAGCAAGAAAGCCAACATCGATAAGTTGCGTTACAAAAAAGTGATTATCATGACCGATGCCGATGTCGACGGTTCACACATCGACACGCTTATCATGACTCTGTTTTTCCGCTACTTCCCGCAAGTCATTCAGCAGGGCTATCTATACATTGCCACACCGCCCCTTTACCTCTGCACCAAAGGAAAGGTAAAGGAATACTGCTGGACCGACCAGCAACGTCAACGCTTCATTGACACCTACGGCGGCGGTTCGGAAAATGCCATCCACACCCAGCGCTACAAAGGTTTGGGTGAAATGAACCCGGAGCAATTATGGGAAACGACCATGAATCCTGAAAACCGCATGCTGAAACAGGTACACCTCGAAAATGCCGCCGAAGCCGACTACATTTTCTCCATGCTGATGGGCGAAGACGTGGGTCCGCGTCGTGAATTCATCGAAAAGAATGCCACATATGCCAACATCGACGCATAAAACCGTATGGTGAGCAATAGGTGGTATGTGTATTATCTGATTAACCATCAGCCGCCAACCCTTATTAATTATTTATAACCTCACATCTTACAACGAAGAAGCGCCGGACTTCAAGGGAATTTTCCCAAGCCCGGCGCTCTCTTTTTTCCGGAAAAGCCTCCACTATATGAACAAAACAGAACTTAAAGAAGCCCTATGCACACACACCAGCCTGTTTTCGGTCAACCATCTTACCTGGAAAATAGAACAGCAATCTGACAGGTTTCCGGTCCTCTATGAGTTGGCCAGTACCGATGGGTCACGTAGTGCTTACCGCGCCCTATGGGTATGCGAGAAACTGAGCGAAAAACATCCCAGTTGGTTTGCCCCTTTCTACAATGAATTAATCGAAAAACTAAAACGGTGCAAGCATGAAGGTTCCCGGCGGTTGTTACTTTCCATCCTCCATAATCTCCCCGTCCCTCCTGCTTTACCTGTACAACTCCTAAACTATTGTTTCGACCACATGCTATTACCCCAGGAAAGTATCGCCATACAAGCCCTCTCCATCAAAACTGCTTACAAGCTCTGCCGACAAGACCCCGATCTATTGAACGAACTGAAAACCGTACTCGAAAACGTGGAAGCCGAATATTATTCACCCGGCGTACAAGCTGCTATTCGAGGTACACTACAAAAGCTGAAAAAAGTTGCTATGAAACGTGACTAAAAACAAAATGTTTACAAGTGCCATCCGTGGTCGTAACGCTGGGCGCCAATCAGAATGTACAATGCTCCCAACATGGATACCAATATGATAGTAACCAAAAACGCCACCTGCTTTTCCAGCCCGCTTCGTAACAATAAATAATAGACCAACACCAAAAACAGCCCTGTTACTATAAATGAACGACACATAAAGGCAGACAGCCCTTTGACATCAACCTGCCTCTGCCGCTCGGGAGACATCGTATTATATCCCGCTATCAACTTGGGATACTTGCGTGTAAGCAATCCCAAAACAACGAAAAGAACTGCCAATAGTCCAATAAGAATATCCATATTATTAATGATTCATATCAATATCCACCACCCAGCAATCGTCTACATACATTGTTGTACCAGCATAAGTGTGTATCTCAAAAATAAAATAATCGGCTATGGGTGGAACCAGTATTGTTTCGTCAAATAAGAGCAAGCTCCTGCACGCACGAAACGACCAAAACAGAAAAAACAAGTATATACAGACTCCAACGACTCATGACGCGCCAGCACTTAACCTCTACAACATCCCCTGCTTCTGCAGTTCCTCTGCCGCCACCTCCAGTTCTTCGTACCATTCTTTGCCGAACTTGCGGATGAGGGGCTCTTTCAGGAACTTGTAAACAGGCATGTTTTCCTTGCGGCCCAACAAAACGGCCGCCTTGCAGACATCCCAGCGATGGTAGTTTACAGCCTTGTAAGGGCCGTAATCGCCCACGCGGATGGGATAAAGATGGCAGGAAACAGGCTTGTAGAAATCGGTTTTCCCGGCACGGAAAGCCTTCTCGATGGCACAATAGCAACAGCCGCGCTCGTCGTAGCAGGTAAAGACGCAATCTTTGTTGTTGACGATGGACGTTACCAAATCGCCCTCACAGTCGGTATAGACCACCCCCTGGCGGTCGATGACAGCCTGCGCTTCGGGACTCAGGTCATCCCAAATGACGGGAAGCACCTCTTCCAGTTTCTCCACCTCGTCCAGTTCTACCGGCGCCCCGGCATCGCCTTCAATGCAACACTCTCCCTTGCACGCAGCCAGGTCGCAAAGGAACTTCTCGCGCAAGACGTCAAAACTTACTACCACATCGCCTATTTGTACCATAACCACCTATTGTTTTTAAAGGAAAAAATATCAGATTATGAGGCTGCAAAAGTACAAATAAACGATGACAAACAGAAAGGCTCAAGACAAAAAGAAGAAAGGCCGGGAGCCGCAGGTCTGGATAAGACCCACGCTCCCGACCCAAGTAACATCAGAGAGAATTTATAAAGAAAAATGCTGATTGGGTTAGAGTAGAAGAGATAGATTCACTCGATGTAACTGTCCAGTGCGCCGTTGTAGTCCACCTCCTTGGCGGGATAAACCCAAGTCCACTGGTTACCTTCTTCGGGGGAGACTGTTACGGCAAACTGTGTATGGAAACTGCCCTCAGGATGGGCATGACGCACAATGGGCTCACGCCAGCGCTTCAGGTCGAACCAGTCGAAACCCTCGCCCCAAAGCTCAATGCGGCGGTAGAGTTTCACTTCGGCCAAAAGGTCGGCTCCGGTTTTGGTGCAAGTGTACTGAGAATCGCGGCCGCTGTCCTTCACGAGGGCTTTCAGCAAAGCCTGCGTCTCGGCGTCCTTACCTCCCAGGTGGCAGTTGGCCTCGGCTTCAATGAGATACATTTCTGCCGAACGGAAGTGGTTGAGCTGACCGATGCCGGGCTGGCCCGTGCAGAGGAACTTGAACTGCATGTAGGCATAGACAAGGCTGGTAGAGAATAGCTTGTCACCATAGTCGCGACGGGCACGTTCCAGCAATGCACCGCCGGTGACACGGCCGTTGGCCGTATTATAGTCCTCTCCTTCCCGGGGAGCGAGGAACATCTGGCGACGCACGTCGCTCACAGGAATGCGGTCGTAGAGTTCCTTGCTGATGGCACAAGGATAGCCGCGGCAGATGCTGGCACTGGAGTTGCTGCCCTGATAGGCAAAGAAAGAGTAATAATACAGCGTCTGGTCGGCAGCGCTATAGCTGCTCCATATCCATTCGCTGTTGGGAGTGCTAAAACCTCCGTCCACATAGTCCTTATTGCTCATCAGCGGATAGCCTTCACGGGCCAAGGCAGCATACTTGGCGGCAGTTGCCCAGTCTTCGCGTGTCAGGGCGGCACGGGCATAAACCGCACAGGCCACGGAAAGGTCGGGACTGTGGTTGTCGCCACGGTCGCGCGTCAGCTTGCTGCGGGTAAAGCCATCGACAGCCGCATCGAGGTCGGCATATATCTGCGTGTAGACCTGTGCCAGCGTAGAGGCCGGCAAATCGCCGTCCGAATTGTCGAGCCGCAAGGGCAGACCGCGCGATGCTCCCTGCTTGCTGTCCGTCCAGCGGTGGCAATAGAGCTGGCTGAGCATGAAGTAGGCATAGGCACGGATGGTAAGTGCCTGCGAGCGGATGAAGAGGCGTTCGGCCTCCGGGCCTGCGGCCTTATCGATGTTGACCACAATACGGTTGGCATTGCCTATCAGTTTGTAGTAGTAATACCAGGGGTAATAGCAATACAGCACCGAGTTGCGCTCCAGATAAGTGTTGGCGTTAATGATGGGAGCCCATCCCGTGAGGTTGCACTTCTGGAAGTCGTTGCCCGTATAGTTGGCATACAAGGTCTTGATGGTTCCTTCGCCGTTGAAACCCTGCTGTCCCAGATATTGCTGGGTCATCATGAGGCAGAGGCCGTTGACGGCCAGACGGGCATTTTCGGTGGTCTCAAAAACGGTTCCCGTGTCGGTTGACGACTGGGGCAGGGTGTCGAGATAGTCGGCCGAGCAGGCATTGAGCAGGAAAGCCGCACCGGTTATATAGAGTAAGTTCTTTAGTTTCATATGTTTCTGTTTTAATGGATTGGTTTTACAGTTTCACGCTCACACCTACCGAGAAGATGCGCGGCGTTACAAGATAGTTGCTCTGTGCACCGGCAAACGACTGCTGGGGATTCATACCCTGGCGGGCCGCAAACGTCCAGAGGTTCTCGCAACTCAGGTTCACACCCACGCTCTGCAAGCCCATGTGCTTCACCCAGGTCTGTGGCAAGAGGTAAGCCAAAGTAAGATTTTTCACTACCAGATAGTCGGCCGAAACAAGCCAGCGCGAAGACGTGGCATTGTTGTCCGAGCTCAGTGTACTGTTAATCTGCGGTATACCGTCTTTGCGGATGCGGTTGGGCGAATCCTCGGTCATACCTTCGGGAGCCTGTATCCACGAGTTCATGACATCAGCATGATAGTTGCTGGGACTGGTACCGCTCGTCATCAGCGACTGATAGACGCCGTCCATGGTCTTACCGCCCAACGAGTAGGTGAAAAGCGCAGAAAGCGTGAGCGACTTGTAACTGATGGTTCCCGTAAAGCTGCCATACACCGTGGGCAGAGCCGATCCGTGGAAGTCACGCTGGCCATAAGTGGTGTTGGTCACGTAAGGCACCCCGTTTATCACCGTTGCCTTGCTGATGATGTCGACACCGCTCTGCTTGTTGCCCAGCGTAGTACCATCTTTCAGAGTAATGTAATAATCGTCCAGATTGGCCTTGTAAAGCGCATTACCCGTCAGCAGGTCAACACCCTCGAACGTATAGGTGTAGAACTCGTAGCGGCTCTTTCCTTCCACAATCTTGTAAACGCCCGAAACAATGCCGTCCTTGTTCTGTTCGGGCAACTTCACGATTTTGTTCTTCAAGAAAGTAGCATTGGCTGCCAGGTTGACCGTCCAATCTTTGTTACGGAAAACATCGATGTCCGTATTGATTTCAACTCCCCGGTTGGAGATGGTTCCCAGGTTTCGTGTCACCGTGGCCTGTGGATATTCTATCGACGTAGCTCCGGCCGAGAGCGGCAGATAAATATCGAACAGCAGGTCTTTGTTGCGCTTGTCAAAATACTCCACACTCAGGTTCCAGCGGTTGAAAAGGCGTGTCTCGATAGCAATGCCATAGGCCTCACCCGTCTCCCACTTCAGGGCATACGAATCGTTCTGGTTCAGATAGAGGGCACCCTTGTGGGCATTCTGGTCAATGGCATAGAGGCTCATGTAACCATAATATCCGGCTCCGGCATCGTTGCCCACCTGTCCGTAGTTGGCACGCAGTTTCAGGTCGTTCACCCAGCGCACGTCTTTCATGAAGCTTTCCTCACTGATAATCCAGTTGGCGCC